>CYGL01000010.1_pt1 | contig 97915 bp, 102 predicted proteins | sample 485531 | NCBI WGS metagenome assembly CYGL01 (sample SAMEA3497897, study PRJEB9818) | human gut metagenome | reverse complement strand
TACTAGTCATATTAGCAGCTTCTTGAGTAGTATTCTGCCAATCTTGAATATTCTTTTGACGACGCATTTCTCTTTTTTGTAGCAGCAGCACCAAATAAAGAAACCTGCTATACTAGTAGCACCCATAATAGCTGCACCAATCCAACATTTACTTTCTACCACCTAATCTCATAGCAGGAGTTTTAGTTGGGTCAGGAGGAATAACAGTATTACTAGTAATAAGTCCACTAATTGGTTCTTTAGTAGGAGCTTGGGTAGTAGGAAGATTTTCAACAGAAGTATTATTATTAGTAACTTCTGTGTTAGTCTCTTTAACAGCCGGTTTAATATTGCTTTTTGAAACTTGAGCTTTACTTATAGCAGAATCTGCTACAGAACCAGCAACACCTAAAGCAGGAGCAATAAATGTAGTAAAAATACTACCGAAGTCAGCTTTAGGTCTACCACCACAACGAAGACTTCTTCTTTTAATTTTACCAGTCATAATTTAATACTTTGAATAATTAATATTTAAATCCTCAAATCTAAAAGGAATATTATCTATATTTCTAAAGATAAATCTAACAACGAAATAACGACCGTAAACTAGATTACGTTCATCACTTGGATTATTAAGCATTGTTTGAATCTTAGCTTCTTGTGCAGAAGTAAGATTATTAATATCCAAATTATAACGTTTACAGATTTCTTCTTTAGTAAGTTTAGTACTAATATAATTCCTTATATAATTAAAGTTCCAAATACCTTTATCATAATAAGGAACTTTGTAATCTGGAGTTTTATCTCTAGTTACATTATCATCATTAATCATTTTATGTCCTGAAATATCTAAGTCACCTGTATCATTACTATCAGTATAAATACGAAGTTTATCACCACTATAATGTTCTACATCTCCATAAGTTCCGTTGCCCATAAGTGGTTCAGCCATTCTAGTAACTTGATTACTAAAGTAAGCATACTCTTGATTAAGTATATAACTAATAGAATTAATACATTTAGGAATATTGTAATTTTCATTTACTATAACATCAAACATAGCAGGATGAACAGTTCTAGTTTCTTCAGTACCATCTTCTTTTTTTATAGTAAGATTTGTACTCATAGCTGGGAAACCATAAGCATGGTCATCAAGTCCAGCATAATCTCCAGTTTTACCATAGAACCCTAAAGGAGTATTTTTATGGAAACAATAAAGAAAAGAACTAGTTGTAACAGCATAATAAAAATAACAATGATTCTTAGTATTTACACCTAAGTTAAATTTATAGTCATGAAGACTAACAAACTTCTTACTAATAATATTAAACGATAAAGTAATATAACTAGGTTGATTATGTTCTCTATCTCCAACATCTTTACTATAATAAGCAAGACACATAATTACACGAGCATTAGCAAAGTCTGTAACCATGTGAGCATCAGCTATTTGAACGTTGTTTATCCAACTAAGTATATCACTAGTTAAATCAGTAAGATGATTATTATCAAAGTTATATATTCTTTTATTGTCTGCATCTACAAACCAATAACCATTACTATTAACAGTCCAGGCTTGAGAATGTTGCAGACCACCATAACCATGATTACTAGTAAATAGTTCAATAGGTTCTACTTCAAATAAATCTGGCATTTTTAATTGCGCTGTATCGCCCGATGTCTTGAGCAGGTTATCTCTGTTAAGGTAGAACAAAGAATGCTCCGTGTGGACGAAAAATGCAGTGCCTACACCAACGATGTTGGTAATGTTACCTTTGTTCTTAGAAAGCACTTTGTAATTGTTGGCTTGGAAGTGTCTCCATGAGTTAGCAAGACTTTCATCACCAATTACATCACTACGACGAACAGTAGCACGTTTATAAGAATCATAATTAAGATTATCTTTATAATTAGTATAAAGTTTATAATTACTTTCTATATACGTATCTTTTAGTTCTATAAGGTCTGTAGCGTTTAGTGGTCTAACAATAATATTAGCACTACGTTGATGACTAGCAGCACTTCCTTCTTCACTTCCTAGAACACCTACTAAATACTCAGGTTCTTTTCTTATTGAAATAGCATTTGTATTAACTCTACTAAACTTACTGTAATTAACAATCCTAGCATAAGCTTTAGCAAATGACGTCCAATCTTTAGCAATAGCATTTTTTTCAGATATATCATGTACTTTACCAGTATCAGATATATATATCTTACGGTCATATACTAAAGTTTTATCATTAACGTAAAAAGCAGGATAGTTAAAATCGTAATCATAAACAAAATTATTAGGAAAGTTATCAGCATCATCACTGTCAGCATAACTATAAGTTTTAATATCAGCATGTTTATAACATACAGGACCAAAACTAATAAGTTGTTTATCTTTCTTACAATATATGTTACGATTAAATATCATAACATTTCCTACTTCTCCAAGTTCAGGAGTTACTTTACCGTTACCGTCTTTAAGAGAAAGAACTATACCTCCATCGGAACCAGCAGTATTTACTGTATTAGTTAAATCGTCATCATCTATTGCATTACTAGTTACAATACCAGCATTGTTTATAAAAGCAGGATTAGTAGTAGGAAGTGTAAAACCGTCATCTGTTATTTTATATTCAGGTACATATATAGAACCATTATAATTAATCTTAGCAGTTTCTACTTCACTAGCTTTAAATAAAGCACCGGTATTTGTTTGTTTAATACAATAAGCTTGATAACTATTAGTAGTCTCTGGCTTCTCATAACTAAAGAAGAAACCTACATAACCATCAGGTATCTTTATATTACTAAAACCAACTTTAATTCTATAAAGTATATTATCGTTACTACTATTAAAACTATGACTAGAACCAGTTTTAAATAAAAGGTCTCCATTATAGTTTTTATAATAACCAAAACTAGTGCCTCTTAAAGTATTTGAATCACTAGGTGAAACAGCTGTACTAACAACTTCATAAGCATACTTATCTTTAAGAGCATCGATAGAAAGTAAACTAGTAAAATTTCTATCTTTACCGGAAGAAACACTACTAGTTCTTTCACTTAAATAAGTTAATCTACTTAATTGAACATCTACACTCTTACTACCTGTCATTGATACAGAATTAAGAATAGCATCAGGACGAACATCGTTCTTTAATTGATAACCATTTGTATAACTACCATCTTTACGAACATAATGAATAAAGAAGTTATATACACTATTAGGCATTAAAGTTCTAACAGCATTATCTACTATAATAGTATTTGAATAAGTTCTAGTACTTGTATTTTTACTTATTCTAAATCTATTAGGACGATATGAACATACAGGAGTATAACCACGAAATAAATAATCTGTACCATTTCCTGTAATTTTAAGACCAGAATGTTTATGACTTGTTCCACCGCCTTGACCTAAATTACTATATAGTCTATCAGACCAACCATTAACAGGAACAGTAATTAAATCAAAAGTAAGATTATCTCCACCATAAATACCAAAAGCTACATTAGAACATGGAATTATATGATTTCCATTATAACCACCAAAAGCACAATTATCAAAAGTTGCAATGTTTTCACTTTCTGTTGTTATCCAACATACATACCTTTTTAGTTCATTATAATCTCTAGCATTAAGTATAGTATGATAAGTTGTACGTTGACCATTAACGTTTATAGTAACATCTTTAGTAGGTTTTTTAATTTCAACAATAGCAGCACTTATACCACCAGTTGACCAACTAAATACATAAGTTTCATAATTTATAGTATTAACCTTAACTGAATCTAAATTAGAACAAGGTTCATAAATCATACTTGCTCTAATACCTTCAGCATAATTTGTAAGGTCTACATTATAATCGCTTTCATCATAGTTTGCTATATAAAGACGATTCTCATAATTACAAAGAGAAGCAACATTAAACAAATTAAAACTATTAGCAGTTAGTTCATCTATTGTTGTTTCTTCAAAGTTACCAGCATCAAAAATGAAGTCACGAACATCAGTATTAAACTTACGCCAAATACGAGCTAAAGCAGTTTCTTCATGTTTAAGTATATAACCTATTTGATAAGCTTTATAATTATAAGTATCATCAAAATTTATATGAAACTTAAAATTATAGTTACAATCTTTGTTATCGTTATTGTATGCACCTACACAACGAGTAAGAGCTAAATTAGAATTACCACTAACATTATAAACATGATTAATTATAGTTTTATTTTCTATATTAAGAGCATGATAAGAACCACCTAAAGGCATCCAATTAGTATAATAATCTTTATCTATTTCATAACGAACAAAGAATTGATATATACCATTAGGCATACTATTTCCAGGTATTCTATCTTCAAGATGTATATTAGCTATTGGAATATTAGCACAAACAGAATATACTTCAGGATTATCACTAGCACTAGCTCTATCTAGATTTATAGTCTTTAAAGGAATATATTCTTTAGTTATCTTTTTAGCATTTACTTTATTATCTTTATCTTCTTCATCACCAGGATTAACAATATCGTCATCTCTACCAGCAATATCTTCGACTTTAACAATACCGTATTCACCAATAGCTATAATAAGTTCACCATTTACGTTGTAAGTATAAGTACCTACAATCTTACCACCACTGTAAGTCCAAGCGTTAGCTACTTCATTTAAGTCTAGAAGACCAGTAACTTCATTTTCTACACAACGATAAATATGAGAACTAGCTTCACGTGTATCAGCTAGAAGATAACTAAGTATTACAATCTCCTTCATACAAGGAATTATACCTACTATTTTACCTTCAACTGGAGTACTAAAAGCATAAGTTAGTCCTTCTTCGTTTGTTATATACGAATTATCAGGACTAACTTTAATGTTCTTAGCAAACACCAAACTTCCATTAGGAACAACGTTTGGAGTTTTATTTAAATTGAGTTCTTTAACTATATTCATAATTATTATCTTCTTGGGTCAAATGTTGAATTGTAGAAGAAGTTTCTCCAACCATCAGCATTATATAAATCATTACGAACAGAAGCAATAGCTTTACTCTTTAATTCTTTCCATTGAATATAAGGATTAGTAACAGGACTACTACTTTTTAAATCATATACTGGATGATGACTACCACGACTAAGATATTTATATAGAATATAAAAACTTATAGCTTCTAATAGAATACCATTATCATAAACCATTGGAACTTCACAATCATAATAATCATCGTGATAAGTCATAGGTTCAAAACTTTGAACATTTATCCTATCAGTATCAAAGTTTAATTCTATATGACCATTACTAGTTATTACAAAGTTTCTACTGTTATCAGCTTTTCTAATAGTTGCAACCCTCATAAAATTACGACCAGTTTTATTGATATCATCTATAACAGCAATTTCAGGACTAGGTTCTTCATTACTTTTAGAACCAAATCCTGAATTACAACAACTATTATTAGTTTCAAGTTGCTTTATTTCACAACCATAATCATCAAATACTTTAATATCAGTAGCATTTAATTGACAAGGAAATAAAGCAATACGATTAATCACTTGAAGTCTTCTATTTTTCTTAGCCATAGGAAGACATTTCATTTGACTAAGTGCATCAATTATCCAAGCAGCAGCACGAGGAATCCAATCACTTTCGCTAAGATTAAAGTCATTATCAACTTTACCAATGATGCGCTTCAAATCCACATTTTGTTTGAGCTTCATTTCTAACAAATTTAGTATACATTAATTTATCTACTTGTAAACACAGAGATAGTTTAATCTTCAGAGATACAGGTAAATGACATATCTTTTCTTTGTCACCACCAGTAAGTTTAATCAAACCTTCATTAGTATATTGTCTGACTTTTACAGAACGATAATCAATCATGCTTAGTTTATAACCATAAGCTCTATGAAGATTACAATTACAAAGAGCAAGTTCATACCAACTTTCATCAGACTTATAAATCCTAGGGTCAACTGCATCATATTCTAAGCCATTAGCTTTAGCAAATTCAGCTTCTTCTCTATTCCAAATTCTAATACCTTTAGCTTCAAGTTCTTTCTTATATTTATTAGTTGCAACAAAATCACAAATCTTACAACCAGTATTAAGAACTCTATTAATGCAAACATAACCTAGTTTACCTTCAAGACGATACCCATGAGCTTTAAGAATAAGAACATCATGTACTTTATTATAGAATATACCAATTATATTTCTATAATCAGCATAATTTAGAGCAATACATTTCTCATAAAGTTTAATCTTTTGTTCTAGCTCACTCATTTTTCGTAAATCAACAGCATAAGTAACAAGTCTAAAACAAAGATGTTTATGCTCAAGGTCATTACGTTTATCTTCATACATACCTTTTGCAGCATTTTCAAGACGACCATTTATATACTTATTTTGTTGAAACTCTGGATAATCAATTACAGGAAGAGCAAAAGAATCTACATAAGGAACAATCTTAGAACGTTTTTCAACTATATTACCAGCTAGTTCATCATAAGATAATCTAGCTCTTTCAAGTTCTAGAGTAAAAGCATCTTTCATATCTTGATGATACTTACTCATATTTATTGGATTAAGTCTTACAGCAGTCATATATTAATTATATTTTATAGCATTAGGAACTTCATCTGTTTCTTGATGTTGATTTAGTAGTTCCCTTTTATATATTATTTCTTTTATTTGACCAATCATATCTTCACTAAGTAACCACTCGTTGTCATCATAAAGATGATTCTCAACAGTAAGGTCTCCATTAATATCAAGTATTTGATTAGGATGTTCAAAAGCAGATTCGATAATAATAGTATCTACTGGAACAATTCTATCTTTACTAGCTGGAAATAGATAAAGATATTCATTAATATAGTCATAACTAATAGCACCACAAAGACCAGGAACACTTCCTTTAAATCTAGCAGTAGTTTCTTTAATATAAGGAAACTCTCTATTAGTTTTATATCCTACAGAACTAACTCTATCAAAAGGAAGATTATTAGTAAGTCTAATAGGTCTTGGAACTTTATCTAGAGTTCTTTTAATTTTATCAAGTGGAACTCCTTCATAATCTTCAGGTAGTTCTACATCACCATCATTAACTGTAATAAGTGAAACTTTAAAACGTTGAGTATGAATTTTATCAACATAAGCATGATTTTCATAACTTCTACGTATAAGTTCATTACGAGTATGAATTATAGCATTACGAACTCTTTCACGTAGAGTATGATTATTAGGCTGACCTACACCATGTAAAATTTCACTAGTAAGTTGAGATAAACTACTCATAGCAGTATTAGTTAAATTATTAATATGAAAGCCGCCCCGTAAAAGGTATGATTAGTAGAAGTTCTACCACTTATATCTTCTACGGGGCGGGTCTAGTGTTTTACTTATCTTCTTTATCATCTGCTTTACTAGCATCTTCAAATAAGAAATCAATAAGTTCAATAACACCAATATTAAAATCAGTACCAATAAGAGCTTTAATTAAATCATCCTCACTAATAGTAGTATGTTCAATCTCTACTTCTCTATTATCAAGTTCTTTAACAAAAGCATTAAGTTTATTCTGAGCATTAGAATAATACTCAGTTACTTTAGTACGATTCTCAATATCAGTACGAGTAAAAGTATATTTACCAGCAGCTTCATCAGTTTCTTTATTTTGAAGTTCAGCAAGAAGTTTAGACATCTCATCATCATTAGTACCTTTAAGAGATTCTTTAGAATCTTTAATAGCTTCTTCATAAGAAGTTGCAATAGGTTTTAATACTTTTACATTCTTCCAAATAGCAATAGCTACTTCAGCAGGAAGTTCTTTAGTCTTAATTTGCTTGAGTACATTGTATGCACTAACAGCATTACTTTGTTTTACTTTAATCATAATATCTTTATTACTTTAATGTTTAATTTGTGATGCAAATATATTAATAATATATTATTATATAACTACGTTATATATATAATAATATATTTTAATATATTTGCAAAGTAATCACTTAGATTTCACTAGTATTTGGAATACTAACAAGAGCAGGATTTTTCTCTAATTCTTTAATGAAATCATTAACAGCAGTACTAACAGAAGCAACATTACCATTCTCAGTGTTGTTATAATTAACATTAAGATTATTACTTCCGTAATAACTAAAAGTAGCTAGTTGGTTACTAGTACTATCAATTACATTACCACTATCTACACCTTCGATAGTGTCATTGTTACGAACTCGAACATTAGCATTAATACTAAGTTCATTTACAGTAGCTTCTACATTAGAAGTCATACTTACAATTTTAGTCACTTTTAAATTCATAGTTTTATTATTAAATAGTTATACTTATTTGATAAGTAAATTAATATTGTTTCTAGCACATTTATTATATTAAGAACGTCTACATTTTAATGCATAATATAATTACCTCCTGGAGGAACTTGTTTCCATCTACCATCTATATTAATTTCAAAAGATAAGTTACATCTTTGTCCATAATAACGTCCTTCATAAATATTATCAAATCTTATATATATATCAACATAATCTGTTCTATTACCGTCAGGAACAGTTACAGAAGATATACCTTGACCAGAGCTATTAGATACATAACCTCTTCCATACGTTGTCTTATTATTATAAGAGCAAACACTTCTAAATATACCATCAGTAACTGTAAATGTAGCATCAGGAAGTTTATATATTCTTGCTTTACAAATACAAGTACCACCAACTAATTCTTTCAACGATGAGAAATCAACAAAACCACTAGAACCACTTTTAATACTTTCCATATTAATTTGTCTAGGATAATATTTAAAACTAATAGCACCTGGTAAAGATATAAAAATTATTTTTGTATTATCATCTAAAGTTGCATTACGAGTATATGCTAAAAAAGGCACAATATCAATAAGCTTATCTCCACTACCTATATCAAAAGTTATTTCTTCACTAACGTATACATAATCTGTTGGTTTTTTACAATTACCAACATAATAGTTTTTATAAATCTTATCAGTATTATTATATGGTGAATCATAACAAATTTGAACCCAAAAAGACCAACCTAAAGATAAATCAGGTATTATATCATCCATAGTAAGATTTGTGTTATTATCAACATTTGTATTCATATATAATACACAATTATATTTATAAATTGAAGAATAATAAACTTCAATTGTATTGAATTGAGGAATAGAAGTCAGAAATTGATTGATTTTTGCTTTACTACAATAGTTTCTAAAATCACTTAATCTATAAGGAGAATTAACACCACCTTTTGGAAAATGTTTTCCTGATACACTTGTAGTTGTGTTATCATGATTAACGCCATTCTTACCATATACATTATCTATATAAAAGTTGTAACAACCTTTAATTGCAAAACCTTCTCCTCCATAATTATAACGTAAGTTCTTATAAGTGTTCATAGGTATATTCATACCACAACGAACAACACAAGTATATTTACTATATGAAGATGTTACAGTTTCATCAGAGTCTTCTCTAATAGGATATTCTTTAAAGTCACCTTTACAACTAATAGGTTTATACTTACTCCATATATTTATATTTTCACTCTTACAAAGAGTAGCAAGGTCACCGCTACTCTCTCCAAAAGCTTGTTTAACATCATCAATACTAACAGGAGCACTAATAAGTCCAGTTTCACTATTGTAAGGCATAATCTTTATTTTTTTAAATATTCAACTTCTGTTTCTAATTCTCTAACTCTAGCTTTAAGCTTATCAACTTCATTATCTATTTCAGTTAAAGCACCAAAAGCAAGACTAATAAGTTTAGGACTCCAATAGTTAATCTTTAGATAACCATCTTTATCCTTAGCAATTATATCTTTAAGTAATGGATTACTTACATGTTGAGCAATAAAACCAATACTATGTTTATGGTCACGAAGATAATCAAATTCATAAGTACCTCCAATGCTTTTAATAACATTTAAACAATTAAGTTTAGTAATGTTAGTTTTAAGACGAACATCAGAAGATTGATAAGCTGTAACACCACCTGTAGCAAGAATACTATTAGGAAAATAAGTATTCATATTATAATCATAATCATATATATGACCAGTAGTACTAATATTATATCTTCCCGAAGGATTATTATATTTAGTTAAAGCTAAAGCTCTAATTCTAGCAACTATACCATTTCTTAATGCAGTATGACTACTAAGGTGACTAAATACTAATCTTACATAACGATAATCATCATTACCGATATTTACATTTAAAGGACCGACACAAATATCACATCTATGAGACCAACCTACCATAATTTTAGAAACATATTCTCTGTAAACACCACTACTATTTCCAAAATATACTTGACATTTAATATTAACTCCATTGCTTACATCAACACTTATCCAACTAAGTTCTTGATAAACTTCAGGAGGTATTTTAATAGTAACTCTAAGTTGATTTTTCTTTATTTGAGTAAGTTTATCAGCATCGCTACTACCACTCATATCATTATTACCTAAAAATAAATTCTCAATATTAGAATTATCATTTATAAGATTAAATAAATAATTAGGATTAATAGTATATGTAAGCCAAGAACTTCCTCCGTTTGTTGAATATTCTAGACTTATATTATTAGGGTCTATACCATTAAACATATTAGTAACATTAGCTCCAATACTACCATCCCAGTTATTTATATTAGTATCAAAAGCATTTACATCAGCAGTAGTAAACATTATAGCTTTAGCTGTAAGCATATTGTTAACTTTAACTGCACCATTAATTGTAAGAGCATTAAATGCAGCACCACCATTTTGATATATACGCCAATTATTAGTATCAGCTTGACTACACATATCTTGAACTTTAACCCAAGCACTATTTAATTGACTACACATGTTTTGAACGTAAACCCAACCAGAATTATTAGCATTACCTAAATATAAATTACCACTTCCTCCAATTCTAGCTCCAGCATCAGGAGTTATAGTTGTAATACCAGCAAGTCTAAGCGTACCATCAGCTATACCAAGATGAATAGTTTTATTGGAGTGAGTATATTTAAGTCCAGCCCATTGATTCCAATCCCAAGCAGTTTCGCCAAAGCGAATAGCAGCACCAGTATTGAATATTACTTGATTATCTATAGCAGATATACGAGCATTAGAATTTACATCATTATTTAATCGTATAGCACCATTAGTAGAGTTACTATTATTTATGTATATTGTTCCGTTAACATTACCAGTACCATCAAAACTTTGACCCCATATCGTTCTTGCTGCCGCAAGTTTTGTTGCAGAAGCTACATTATCAGAAGTAAGAGCTACAGTAGTACCGTTTAGTATTATAGTTATTACTAGTACCGTATGCACACCTAATAAACATTCTATTATCACCTGTAAATGCTAATTGGTGATTAGAAGCACCATCAATACTACCTATAACTAATAATGTACCCCATCCATCAAAAGGTTTTTTACCACTAATTGTAACTTCTGATTCAGGTTGAATATCTCTAGTACCAAATGTTGTTTCTTTGTCTATATTGTACGCCCCTAATCTACCTCTTTTAACCAACAAATGACTTGCTTGATAACCATCAACTGTATCTGCGTTACCAGCACTACTAGCATAACCAACACTAATATTACTAACGCTTTTAGTAGTTCCACCAACTGTTATACTAATTCCCTTATCAGAATTAGATAGAGCAGTAAGAAGACCGTTAGCATGTATACCATCAAGTTTATCAGCATTACCTACAGAAACATTAGCAGGGTTTATGGCTCGAAGCGCAAAACCATCATTTTCCCAAGCAGCTAGCCAGCTTGTGTTTACTATTTCACCTGCCCAAGTAACGTGAACACCATCAACTGTATCTGAATTATTGGCATAATCTGCTGTACCTATAAGATGTCCTGTAAAATAATCTGCATGAAGATTATTGTTAGGAGCATCCCAATACATTCGACTATCTAACAAATTATCAGTTTTTCCAGTCTTACCATACCCAAAGTTCAGATACTCTTCAGTATCCCAAGTAGTGATGCAAACATTACCTGATTTAATAGGAGCTGCTATAATACTATTGTATCCAATATAATTAGCTTTGACAATAGCGTTTGTACAACCATTAATCCATGTATCAGCGTGATAATTACTAATTATTTGACCACTCATAGTTCCACCACTCAACGGTAAATAACCACTAAGTTTACTATCAGTTTCACCTTTAGTATAATAATTACTAAGACTTTGGTGAGAAGTAAGATAAGTTCCTAAATCTACAGCAGTTCCACCAGTAGCTGCAATAATTTTAGTAGTACCATTGATTATTACACTATGTGTATGACTAATTGCCGACTTACCACTAAGAAGTGAATCTACACTACTTTTGGTATAATAGTTAGCAAGACTTTGATGTGAAGTAAGATAATTACCTTTTGGTTGATATGTACTACTAGCTTCTGACTTAGTAAGATAATCAACTAAACTTTGATGTGATGTGAGGAAAGTAGCTCCCTTAGTTACAGTTATTGTACTACCTGATTTATCAATAGCTGTAACAGCGTTACCTGTTCCTGTAGTAGTAACAGTTTGAACACAATTAACTAAGCTTTGGTGACTAGTCAAGAAAGTACTGCCTTTAGTAAAAGTAATACTAGTTCCATTTTTACTAACACTAGTAATAGCATTACCTGTTCCAGTTACAGCAATACTTGTAGCACCATTAGTTTCAATAGCAGATATTCTACTATGAAGTTTATAAATAGAACTAGCACTAGCTATTTTACTTCCTTCATTTTGAGGGTCAGAAACAATAGCAGTACTATAAGGAATAATAGTTCCACTTAGTCCACCTCCACCCCCCGTAGAAGGCGTATATGTACCGTAAGCGGATATACCTCCTGATACTCCAACATTAGCAATTTTACCAGTAGCAGTATTAGTTATCTCAAGAACATCGCTTTTACCATCGTTACTAAGAACTATATTACCTATGACTATTCTACCTCCGCTAGTACTATCTCCAATAGTAATACCATTAGCAGTTTTAGTACTAAGAACTCTAAGATTAGTAAAAGGTTTTTGAGGTGTAGCACTAATCATATTAGCCCAACTACTAAGACCATTGAAATTAAGTTTGAAGAGTAACATATATAATGCTACATCTTGTCCTTCAAGAACAAAACTATTAGGAGTAACATGAAGGTTACCACTACCTGCTTCCCACCAGATTTTACCACCAGCAAGATAACCGCTACCATCATGTCTAAATAAAGACATAGCATAATCTGTACCAGGAGTTGTAGTAAAACTTCCAGTTTCCCAACTATCAGCAGTACCATCAACAGTAACTCTATCTACCATAGGACCACCATACCAAGAAGCAATAGAAGACTTTAAACCATTTGTTACACCATTAATACCAGCTGTAACATCTCCAATAGTGCCATCAGTTTTTATATCTTTAAGTTCAATAGCGCTACTAAGAATAAGACCGCCAGTTACAGTAGTTTTACCATAAGTCATGGCATTTTTAAGGTATCGATATGAAGCAATATCACTACCTATAGCACTAAGTAAATCACCTTGACAAAGAGTAACATATTGTTTAACTGAAGCTAAAGCGTTTTGCAAAGAACTATAAAGACTATTAGCTTGAGCTATAGAAACTTTGCTAATAGCAGTAGTTCCGTTAATTAACGAAGTTACATAATTATTATATTCAGTCCAAGCAACATTAAGACGTTTCTGATATTCAGTTAACTTACCTTTATTATCATTACCTTCAAGATAAGTAGAACTTATAACAGAAGTAATTTGGTCATTAACAGCTGCAATCTCAGTTGTCATTTGATTCAAATCGTCAGTAAGTCTAGCTTTCTCAGAAGAATTTAATATTCCATCTTTAGTAAAATCATTAAACTTATCGTTAAGACCAGGAAGCGTACTAGCAGTAATGTTTTCAATTTTTTTAGTAACATTATCGATAGCACTAGTTAATTCAGTTGGACCAATGTAACGAACTTTTCTTTCCCAATTACGTTCATCAAACTTTTTATTATTAGAAGTAGCTGTAAGTATATCTCCTTTATAATAAGCAGTTCCATTAACTGTAGCATCAGCAGGAAGAATCCAAAGGTCACGTTCTTTATAACCTTTATTTATAGCACCTCTACCTGCTTTAGCATCATCATAAGAATCTACAAAGATAGAAGATTTACCATCAATAGTATCAAATACATCTTTAGGAATATCCATCTTTTCCCAAGAACTGCCAGTCCAATACTTAGTAGTACCATTAGTAGTATCATACCAAATATCACCTTTATGACTTTTATCAGTTCCACCACTTTCCCATTCACCAGTTTCTTCATTTCTAGGATTAGTGTTCTGATACCAAGTTTCAGCTTTACCATCGAGCTGACCTTTAATACCAGTAAGTTCTTTATTTATAGCACCACTAAAATCAGCTAAATCTTTATCTTCAGATTTAACCCAAGTAGTTCCATTGTAAACCCAAGTTTCAGTTTTATCTTTAACTTGTTTAATCCATAAATCTCCTTTATCAAAAGGTTCAGTAGGAGTAGTATCAGAATAAAATATACGACGTTTACTATCGGCTAAATCTCCAGCAGCTCCAGCTTTAGCATCAGCATCTTTAGCAGCCTTCATAGCTTCATTAAAATCAGCATCTTTTATTTGTACCCAAGCACTACCAGTCCAACGATAAGAGTGATTGTTTTTAATATCATAAACTATATCACCAATATGTTCTGAACGAAGAGTTTCAGTATTCCATTTGTTAGCAGGAGTATTATCTATTGTAGGTTCATATTCTAGATACCAAACAATAATACTTTGGTCTTTTTGGTCCTTAACATCCTTAGCAAGATTACTAAACTTAGTTTCATATTCATTAGTCCACTTTTGAATATTAGCAATAGCTTCAGAATAACGAGAAGCTAAAACCCAATCATCAGTATTAAATGATTCATTCTTTGCAACAGCTCTAGCTATATCATTATTAAATTTTCCTTCAAGAGTAGCATTAACCCAAATGTCACCAGCTTGATAGTTAGTAGGTTTAGTTTCACCATAGAAGACTTTCATCTTACCATCAGCAGTAGCTTGAGCTCTACTTGCAGCATCAAGCGCACTAACAATATCATTATCTTTAATACGATTCCAACGATAAGGGTTAACATCATCATCATACTTAGTAAAACGATAAGCATAACCGGTAGTTTGGTCATAATACAAATCACCTATATGTGTTTTCTTTTTATCTTTAGTATCCCAATCTACAGCAGGAAGATTTTTAAGAGTAGGTACGCCTTCATAAAACCAAGTTTCAATAGCGCCATCAGCTTGATTTTGAAGGTCTTTAATTACTTGAGAATTATTAATAAGGTTCTTTACAGCAGTTTCATCAAGACCACCATTCTCTTTAATATATTTGTCAAGGTCTTTACCTCCAATACTAGAACCTATCTCAAGATTAGCTTTAATGTCAATCTTACCATTCTTATACTTAATATAAGTTTTAGGTTCAGTACCTTTGTCTCCAATATACATATCGCCATATACATTGAAGAAAGCTTTACCTTGATAAACACCAAATTCCACATACTCTTTATTAAGGAATGTATAGTGGTTTACTCCAGCATAAAGAGTAATACTAGGAGCAAAGTTATCAATAGCGTTAAGAACTAAAGCTGATTGACGTTGAGTATCATTTAATCTATGTCCTATTTGATTAAGAACGTCACCTGGAGCAGGAGCATCAGAACCAGAGTCAAAATCTATTTGACTTAAATCAACATAATGATACTTCTTACCATCAATATCTACAGTATCAGAACTAACACCTACAACAAGTCTCCAAAGATAACTATTTTCTACTTTATGATAAGTACCTTTCTTAACATTGAAAGTTTTAGCTTGAGCTTGGTCACCAACTTTCCATTTATTCTCTACAGCTTCACCATCTTGTTCACCAAGAAAATAACAACGATAAACTTCTTGATTAAGAGTTTCATTTACAAGTATTACCTTCAGCATCTTCCACTTGTGAAATACTCCAAACATCAGTTTTTTCATCATGTTTAAATACAGGAGCATCAATTTTAATTCTATCTACATAAGCAACTCTAATACTACCAGCAGGAGAAATAACTAACTTACCACCAATAGTATCAACATTAAGAATTTGAAGAGTTTCAAATATAGCTTTAAGACGAACATAAAGATAATCTGTAGTAAGATGTGTTCTACCAGTTTGGTCTACAGACCAAGTACCTCCTGTATAAGCAGTAGGTTTGCCGATAGTTATACCATTAAGAAAATCATATATTCCGTTAATAAGTTCATCACTAAGTTTCTTAGGATAAAGCTCATCACTCTTTAAAGCAGAATAAACATTGGTGTTACTAGGAACTTTAGAACTTGTAGTAGTTATAATTTCAACACCTTTACTATAACCACCACCAATAACACCATTATCAAGACGAGAAATAATATCTTGATTAAGTTGAGCTTGAGAAAGTTTATATGCGTAATCCCACCAATTAGTAGTAGATTCAAATAGTCCATCGTTAACAATCTTATAAATCTCACTAATTGTAGGTTTACGAGTACCATCAATCTCTTGAATAGTTGCAGCAGCACTAATAGTCTCCTGAATCTCATTAATATCAGGAGTTACTGTAATAGCGTTAACTACAACTTCCGTAGACTCTTGAGAAGGACTATTTGCGTCTATCTCATTAATAGCAGGAATTTTACTCATATTATTATTAATTATATTAGTAAAAGGAGGAGGACTTTCATATCAAAATACTTCAGTAATTTAAACATCAATCAGATTAATAATTTAGTTATATGCCTCCTCCTTTATTTGAATTTTAGCTTATCAAACTTTGATACAAACATTGTCATATACCCACTTTATTTAGCTTCTAACCATGCTTGATATACGTCCGTTATTAGTTAATCACAAACTAACTGAAAGTCGCTTAGAACGTAAATTTCAAAGAAATAAAATTCTTAAATAACATTTTAACGTCTGCATTATACGTAAAACCCCCAAGACTAATCTCTAGCCTTGAGGGTCACGGACACACATCTAGCATCGCAAGAAGCAAGGGTATTTTATAGTTGAATAATACCAGCAGCTCTAAGTTGATTAAGTAAAGTGTTGATGACTCCAGCAAGACTACTAGCAGTAGCAGTTTCAGTATCAACATTTACTATGTTTGTAATAGCTTTAACTCCACCAAGAGTTGTCTTAGTAGCAGCAGGTAAAGTATACTCAGTAGGTTTAGATATTGTGAACTCGCTAAGTTTAGTAACAGCACCATCAGTACTAATTTTATAAGTTACTGCATGACCTTCATTTGTTATGATAAAAGCATTACCTCCGTCAGTAGGAAGCCAACTAGCTGTACCATATCCATAGTTAATACTAGTAAAAAATGTATGTTGAGTGCCACTAAGTTTAGCAATATTGGCAGCTTTAGTAACAGTGTCATTACCTATAGCAAGTTCAACAATTTTGTTAGCATTAATGAAGTTATTTACTTTAACTCCTAAACTATTAATATCAGTCTTTGCAGTACCAAGCTCTTTATCGATATTATCAACTTTAGTTTCTAACTCAACCATACCATCTCCAGCTCCTTCATTAAGAGCTGCTTTAAGAATATTCTTATGATTAACAGAAAGTCCTAAAGCATCAACAGCTTTATTTATTTTTACTTTGTCCATATTAGTTTATTTTATTATCGATGTTTTTATAATCATAACCAAACTTAGACAAGATTGGTTTAATAATCCAAGTCCAACTTACAGGAGCAAGTATAGAACTATTTACAATAAGTTTTACATCAACACCAATAGTATAATATATAGTACTAACAATTACTATACTAAAAAGCAATGTAAGTTTCTTAATTGTTCTAGTTACATTACCACGACAAATATAAATAAGTATAGTAACTAGTAAATAAGTTAAAACGTTAACTACTACACAATAAGTAAAATCAAAACTATTTATTACTTGTTGTATTATTTGATTTATCATTTCCATTATCATTATCTTTAGTTGTTGCAAATATAAGTTTTTATTGTCAATATCAACGTTATCTATATATTAATTAACACAATTAAAGCAGCTAACATTTATATTAATATTAGCTGCTTCAAATTATTAATGTTATCGACAATTATACCAATCAACTTGAATACCTTTACGACACATGTCTGCATACCAACGATTAAAAGCTATTCCATCATAACCATCAACATCATCTATTACATCTTTTACATATAGACATAGATGTAGTCCATCAGGAACACTACTACCTAAGTAATCAGCTTTACACATATTAGCTACAAATACTGCATCATAAGGATTATCATTATTAGTTAAATGAACATTTGATTGTTTCATCATGTTATCTAACTGTTCTCTTGTTATAGGTTCAAGAGCTATTTCTGTTCCGTTACTATCTCTAGTAGTCATTTTACTAGTTGCAAACTCAACTAACTTACGATTAAAATGTCTACCGTTATAACGAAGATAAACAACCATATCTTCAGGAAGTTCATCATAAACATCAAAACCTTCTTTATACATAAGCTTAGTTATTATAACCGCCCCGTAGAAGGCATGGTTAGAGAAGACTTACCACTACACTCTTCTACGGGGCGGATTTCATATTAATATCGACCATAACGACCACGCTCACGATGCCCATATTCTTCTCTTTCGTGATAACGTTCTTCATCGTCATATTGATTACGATTTCTATACTGAGGTTCATCGTCATAACGATTATCTCTTTCTTCACACTTATCGAGACTTTCTTCAAGTTCTTGAAGTTCCATCTTCATACGTCTAATCTTTTCTTTAAGTTCAGACTTATTCATATTACGTTGTACCATGATTATCATAATTTTAATTTTTAGTTACAGCGGCTAGAATTTTAGCAATATCACCTTTCATTCCAGCAACTTCATTTTCTATACCTGCTATTCGCTCATCACGTGCTTTGTCTTTAGCAAATTGAGGATTAAGTTCTTTAAGAACTTCTTCACACTTAGTTATTTGAGCTTTATAATCTTCAATATGTTCTACAACATAGTTAGCGTGTTGAAGAGTAGCTTCTACTTCAGATTGGATAGTTTGTTTACTTTCAGCAATAATAAGATTACCATTGTTGTAACTAACAGAAGTGTTATTAGCTGGAACATTGTTATAATCAACATTACTACCATCTACTTTAACCTTTAAATTTACAACCATCATGTTAGTACCATCAGTAGCAAATATAGGTGTAGTAGTTCCAACAACTTCTCCAATCTTATATTCTATACCATTAGTCTTGTTTAAAATATAAACTCGACTACCTTGATTAAGACCTGAAAACATTATACTATGAGTTGAAGTTTATTATTTTGTTTATCAAATACTATAATGTGAAGACCAGCTGTAAGAGCAGTAAGAGCTTCTCCATTACTTGCTAATAGAGGAAGAGTGACATTATTAACCATCATTTCAAAGCCAGTTGCAGTAGTTGTAGCTGCATTAAAATTAATTACCATAATACCAGCAACTCCCATAACTCTGAAAGTATGATTAGGCATACTAAAAACAGCATTAGCAGTAGCACTGCCAGCAGTCGTTTGAGTAGCAGCTACTAAAGGTATACCGCCACGATTACCAATGAACTCATTATAAGCCATAATATTACCTCCTATAATTTAAAACCAAAAACCGTTAAGATTATTACCACCATTGTACATACCATATTGATAAGCTACACAATTAGGTACTGCCTGGAATGGCTGATAAGGAACTGTTACAGTCTGTGGCTGAGCACACTTAATTTCATTAACAGCCTGAGCGATAGGATTTACAGCAGCAGCAATTTGCTGAGCAATTACTCCACTTTGATGCTCAGTAGTCAACTGAGTTTGCAGAGCATTAATCTTATCCTGCATTGCAGACTTTTCAGAAGCATCAATTCTAGCAATAATTCTATCACCAACAACACCGATAGACTTATCTAAGTTACAAGTCTGGTCACGAAGAGCATAACCAACATCAGAAAAACCACGAGTTACAGCACTACCTACGCCACCAACAGATTCTTTAATAGCATCGGTCTGACGAAGAGTTTCAAGCTGAGATTGATGAGCAGTTTCAGTAATAGCGTTCTTCAAGTTGCAGCAGCAAGTAGCTAACTGATTAGCAATAGTCATAGTATTCTGAGTACCAGCATTGAGAAGAGCACCTGTAGAAGAATCAATTTTACAACCAACTTGAGCAACACTATTATTAACCTGGCAAATAGCTGACTGAATCATATCAACCTTAGTACCAAACATAGTAGCTAATCTCTGAACAGCAGCACCATTACCATTAATAGCTTGCATGATAAGGTCTCTACCATCATTATTATTTACCATATTAGCAAGAGGACCAAAACAACCACCACCATTCTGACCCATATTACCAAACAATCCACCATTACGCATAAGAGGATAAAGGAAGAACAAGAAGATTATCCAAATCCAACTACCGCCACCGTTAAGACCTCCATTACACATAAGTAAAGGAAGCAGACTGTTAACATCACTAGAAGTCTGACGAGTTCCACCATCAGGGAACATAAAAATTTTAGAATCATCCATAACTTTACAATGATTATTAAGATTAATAAAATAATGAATAGTACATTAACTAGTATTTTGTACGTTGCAAAGATAACCATAAGTTCCATTATACACAAAAAGATGATAATCGGGTTTTATTCCAATTATCATCTTAATTGATTGCATCACTACTATGATACTTATTTTCTTTTTATTTTCTACTTAAACGAAAATAGGCTCAACATCCTTATTAAGGAGAGTAGCTTCAGAAGTAGCAAGTCTAAAAGCTCTAGAACTTTCATAATAGTCATTACTCATTTTAAGTAAATGTCTAGTAGCTTGAACAGTTCTATTTAGAATAAAAGCTATAGTACTAATTGTAAATCCAGCATGAACCATTTGTTCAACAACAAGACATCTAGTTAATACAACATTTTCTTCTCTGGATTTTCCTACTACATCTTCTCTTGTAATAGACTTTGCTCCATCAATTCTAGTAATAGCACAACAACTAATAACATTATCTATTACTTTCCAAATTAATTCTTCTTTCTTGTTCATAAGCAATTCCTCAGATTCTAACTGCTTATTCTCCATCTTCCTTAGTTTTAAAAGTTAATTCTCCAAATTTATTAGCTATTTGTTTATTTACATAGTCAATATAAAGATTAGCTCGTTTAGTATTACCTAAAGCATGAGCAGCACAAGCAGCTTGGAATATATTCCAACAGTTAAACATTATACTACCGTCACCTTTACAACCATAAGAACAATCATTAAGAATTGCTTCACCAGATTGACTAATAACGGTAAGTAGTTTTACGTATGTATCTTCCCATTCTTTAGGAATAGAAAGAATAATCATTTCTTCATCGTTCATAACAATCTAACTTTATTATTAAACTTAGCAATATCAAAACCTTTAATTTTATCAGAGTTATTAAGTACAGCTTTATACATACTAATAGTAGTAAGCTTGAGTACTTTATCTCTATTAACTATAAAACCTTGAGCAGCTAGATACTCAAGAGTTTTTACAACTCCTTCTTCTAACTTCTCAAGGTTATCTATAGTGTTATTATTATTATCTATCATAAGAACATCTTATTAAGAATTAAACACTTTGTTATTTATGTATATAGAATACTCATTAGTAAGAATAACTAGTTTATTACTTATTTGACTAATTCTATTTATTTGAATCTTGACCATCATAAATGATAGCAAGACATTCATTAGTTACAGCATCAATCCAATCTTCTTTTAGTTTAGTAGCTACACAAATTCCATCCAATTCATAAGCAGAGAAAACATTATAAAGTTTATAATACTCTGTACTGATTACTTTGAATAAGTTTTGTTTTATCAATATCTTATTTTGTTCAATATTGTTATGAATAATAATTTCATGACAAGTATTAGCAACAACCCATTTAAAACTATCAAAGGCAGTACAAATAGCATTCTTTACTTTAGTCCGTTCTTTAGTCTCAGCATCTTGAAAAGCTTTGTCTAGGACACCGTTAAGTTTAACCACGTTTTCGCTTACTTGCTTTACAGCAGCAGCCATTTCAACAATAGGTCTATTCCGGTCTTTAGCTTTAAACAAATCAACAAGCTTAATAATAAGAGTATAAGCAAGATAAACTCCACTACTAATAAGCACTGTAATATAAGAAGTATCTTTTATAGATTCAGCTATTATATCATTGATTTGATTAAATTCTTCCATAACAAAAATAAAAAGGAGAACCTCCCCGTAGAAGATGGATAGGTTCTCCTTGAATAACTAATACCTATTAAAATGCAAGAATAGTATCAAGTAGACCAGTAAGTGTAGTATTGTTTGTAGGAACGACAATAGTTAGCTCTTGAATAGGAGCTTCATCACGAGTACGACCATACTTTCTTGGGTACTTGAATTGAATTGAATACATCTTGTACTTCTTGTCTTCTACCTCCATAGGATAACCAGGATAAATAGAAGCACCGTCACGATATACATTAGAGAAACCACGATTCTGAGAACAGAAAGAAGCAAGGTTCTTTACATAAGCTGCATCAAGAGTTGGAGCTACAGCAGCAGTAATTGTGACATCAGTACCAACCAAATCATCACCAGCAATAAGATTCCAACCCTGATAATTCTTCTTAGCTTCAATAGTAATCTTAGCTTCAGCTACAGTTACTTTAAGACCATCAAGTTGTTCATTACCAGCTTCAATCATATTGGTAAATTGATTACCAAGAGACTTTGCCATTTCAGCAGCAGTAGTCTTATGAGAACCGTTATCTGTAACAGTCCAAGAATAACGCTCATGCTTTTCAGTACCAAGCTTAATAAGCTGAAGTGTATAATCTTTACCTGCAACAGGCTCTGGAATAGTAATTTCCGCCTTAAACATAACACCATCTTGAGGACTAGAAACTGTAACATGTGCAGAAGCAAAACTAATAGGAATTACAATTGCTTGACTATTAGGACGACCATAAGCAATACTAAAATCAGCAGCAGGAGCAGCAGCAAGCCACTTAGAATCATCATCATTCTGCCACATACCAATAGTACCAGCAGCTACATTGGTCAAGTCTTGTGGTTTACCAGTAGCAGCAAGAACTGCATCACTAGTACAAATAAATAATTGTCTCATTATTAATTAAATTATAAATTACGTTTAACTAACGAGAAGCAGGTTCATAACCTTCATCTCTAGCATTGTTTCGGACATTCTCACGTTGTTGTTGTTGCTGAGCACCTTGAGCACCTACAATACCACCATTAAGAGCAGTACGATACAAATCTACAGCATGTTTAACAATATCAACGTGCATACTTTCAGGAAGTTCACAATCTACATCTGTACCACCAATGTCTTCATTAAACTTAACAATACCAGGTTTACCAATATAAGATAAACGAATTTCGTTTACTTCAAGACCACCACCAAACTTATAAGCAGCTGGTGTACTCTTGGTATTAGTATCAGGTTTGTCAATATAAAGTTCAATATTGTTATCATGAATAGTAGCAACAGGACTTCGAAGACTTGGAGCCATTACAAAATCATTAACAACATCAGCAAGATATTGGTCATCTACAAGACGAATTGGGAATATATTAGTAGTAAATGAACTACCACCATCAGACTTAACATAATCAATGCTTAAATCTACAAGGAAGAAATACTCAATCTTATTAGGTTTACCGTTATCTGCACTACCAGGAGTAGCATATACATTATCACCTTTTTTAATTGTAGTATCTTTAGCTTCGCTAGCTATACCAAAATTATCAAGAGGAAGAATATAACTTGCAATGTAGTTAGTCTTTGCAGTAGGAAGTTGAACTTTAGCTTTCCATACTTTATAAAGACTTTTAAGAGCATTGACTTGATTAAGTTTTGAATTATCAGTGATTACTCTATCACTGGTAGTACCAATGTTTTGAGCAATCACTTGATTTACTGTGTCCGAAATGGAGTTGTTCAGCAACAAATCTATCTGTGAAGGCAGTATTGCTCTCACATTCTGCATACCCATTTGTTGAGCATAGTTTCTGAACATTTGGTGCATTTCAGCAGTAGTCATATCTTTATCAATTAAAAGAGTTTCAACTTGTTTTCCAACTTATTCTTCAGTCCGTTATTGTCAGGATTCTTAAAGAATGCAATAGCATCATTAATATTAGCACCAACAAACTGACCATCAGGAGTATTAATTTGCTGATTATACTCTGAACGAACAAGTTCACCTCTAGTAATAAGAGTTTCGATAAATGCTTTATCAAGAAGATTCTTATCAGTAACTATAGAATTAAACTTCTTAGGGTCTTCAGTAGCAAACTTCATAAGGTCATCAACTTGTTCAAGAGCAGTCTTATTAAGACCATCAGAAATATTAAGACCATTAGTTCTACAATACTGAATATAAGTAGCACTGACTTTACTAGGTGAAGATTGAAGTTCAACAAGACGTTCAATAGCTTTCTTACGTTCAACGATAAGCTTAACCTTACGACCTTCTTCTTTAGCAACATCTTTAACAAAGAAACGAAGACTAGAATTACTATTAATAAACGCTTCATCTTTAGCTACATCAGGATAGTTAAGACAATGACGCCAAATAATATATTCTTCTACGTTATCAGGCATACCATACTGGTATTTAGTTTGCTCAAGACGAGTAATAGCTTCATCACGTTTAATAGCAGCTTTATAAAGCTCTGCTTCATTAGAGCGGTCTACCTTATCATAAGCTGCAAGAATTTTATCTTCCTCAGCTTTAACAGCGAGATAATCTCTTTTATGATTATAATGGAAAGAAATATTAAGTTCCTTATCACCATCATTAACATCAAAGAAAATGTTATTAAGATAACCTTTAACTCTAGTAACGAAGTCTGGATGATTAGCAGCAATACCAATAATCTCTGGATAATAAGCAGCTAGCTCACCTTTATTACTCATAAGAATACGTACAGACTTAACAGAAGAACCGATAGTAGCTTTAGGTCTTACCAAGAGCTTGCATATTAATTCTACGATAAGCAGAATAATTACGAACAGAAGAAATAACTACAGTCTTCTTTTCTAAAATAATGGAGCTTCAAGTTCTGCCTCAAGAGCAGCTTTTTCTTTAGTCTTCTAATTCAGCTTGTGTCTTGTCTGCTGAAGGAGTTGTACCTTCAGCAGGAGTATTATCTTTTCCTACTATTTGTCAGGACTTCCCACTTGGAATGTCAATTTTAATATCAGTCATAGCAATCAAATTTTAAAATGTTAGAGTACACACTTGAGTTGGAAGAACTTAGTGTTACGGTCAACTTGAAGACCATAAGAATCCTTAACCTCATAACGAGATACGTCAACGTCTGTAGACAGAGTATTAGAAGGGAAACCACCCCATGATGCAGGAATTGGAGTAAGACCCTTAACAACTCCAGCAATATGCTCTTGACCCTTCATACGTACCTTACGAATATTATTATGACCATCATAAGAAGATGTATCAAGCATAAACGCTTGGTGAGAAGTCATTGGAAGACCAGTACGAGGATGGATATAACCATTGTCACGAGCATTGTCTGCAAAAGTACCACGGTCAAGGAAACCAAGATGCTTCAGAGTAATCATGTGACCATCAACAGTCTTATACTGACGGAAGTAGTTACCATAAGAAAGACCACTCTTAGATTCACTAATCATCTTGTCACCAAGAGGAGTAACAAAACCATTATCACGAGCATCATTCTTAACAGCACGGTCAAAGTCCTCAACAAAGCCCTTACCACAAGCAAGAACTACATCCATATTACCAGTATCAGTATTGCGGTCAAGAATATCACCGATAGTACGATTCAACTTATTAAGAGTAAGTTCCTCTCCATAAGTATCATAGTTACTTTCACGACAAATCTGTTGCATACCAGCAGTATGTGGAATAGGCTGACCATTGTCTTCATCAATAAGAGTAATTTCACCGTTTACAGTCTTATTATACTCTGCAAACCAAAGACGCTCCTCATTCATAACACGTTGCTGGAGTTCAAACTGACGCATCTCCTCATTCATCCAAAGATTAGTAGTACCACCACCATTAGTCTTAAACTCATAAGTAACAACAGTATTACTAATATTACCAGCAATCTCTTTACTATAACGATGGAACTCAAGTTGAGAAGTCATCTTACCAGGTCCCATAGTATTAGTACGATTACCCTTTGAGAAAGACTCTGGAATAGTAGGAGCAGTCAAAGACCAAAACATACCTACACCAAGATTCTGAGCTACATTTACATAAGCATTTGGATTAGGATTTGTAATACGAAGACGATACAAATAACCACCATGAGAACCATGACCGAGGTCTTTCATAATACGAACTTGAGTTACACCATCAGGAGCAATCAAACCATACTGCTCAATGAACCAGTGTGTCTTAAACTCAACTTCAAAAGTAGCACCACCTTTACCAGGAGTTGTATTAGCAGTGTTAAACCAAAGTACAGAATCATTGAACTTCATACGACCCATAGTCTTCCAAGTCCAATCTGTAGTAGCAATATCTACTACACCAGCAGTACCTTGTCCTTCTGTAAGGAAATTAAGTGGGAATCTATCATCATCCATACCAAAAGTATAGGTGAGCATAGAATTAATCTCACTAGGTTTGGTAAGCATAAGATGAGCAATGGTTTCCTCATTAGAATAACCACGGTCATCATAGTTACCACGTTGCACTTCACGAATTGCGTACATAGTTATTAATTAATTAATTAAACATTTAGCTAAATTGAATATTATCAATAGCTTTATTATTAGTTTGTGGCTTAGTAATTCGTACAGCACCATGACCTTTATTTCCTTTGGCAACAAGCTTTAAAGTTTTAACCTGCTCGTTATTAATAGCCATTTTAACAAGGTCTTTATAAGTTCCACCTGTGAACATTAACCAAGCACTAAGTAATTCTTGATTAGTAGCTTCCTCTGGAGATTGATTAGCAAGTGCACGCTCATAAGCAGTAGCAATATTACCATCTTCATCTTTAAGACCACGAGAAAGATAATCATAAAAATCATTTGGAGTAACAGTAACTTTCTGTCCATTAACTTCTTTAACAAGAGATTCAGGAAGTTTATATCCTCCAATTTCACGCTTATCAATAGTATCTTTAATACCTTTCCAATAAGCGATAGTATCAGCTTCATCTTGTTGACGTTGAGCTTCTGCTTGTTTAGCGTAAGCTTCATCACGTTGTTTATCGGCATTCTGAAGATTAGCAAGTTGAGCTTTAGCTTCATCATAAAGACCACCAGAATCTTTAAGATACTTAATGTAATTATCATTAAGAGAAGCATTACCAAACTCTTTAGCAGCAGTTTTAATGATAGCAATCTGTTGCTCTTCAGACTTTTCATCAACAGTAATACTTGAACGGTCAGGACGCTCACCAAAACCACGAGGGTCACCACCATTTACAGTAAGATAAATCAACAAATTGCTTGAGAATAGGATTGTCAACAAATACTTTGTTAACAGCAGCAGCAGCTACTTCATTGGATTTAAGTTCAATAGCAGAATTGATATAATTCTTAACGCCTTCAATGTCATCAGTAAATTCAACTGGATTACCATTTTCATCAGTAATATCAATATTCATAGCTTTACGAATATTCTCGATATTTACATCAGCACCAGGCTCATCAACTTCAAGAGACTTAATCCAAGCGTCAACATCTTTAGCTTCTTTAAAAACTTTACCGTCTGAATCTACAAGGTCTCCATTCTCGGCAACAGTATAAGTTTTACCTTCAAACTCAACATTTGTACCTACATCAAGACCCCCCGTAGAAGGGTTGGATGGATTGTCTTTATCATTATCCTTATTATCAGGATTGTCTTTGTTATTGTCGGGGTCAGGATTATCTTTATCATTTCCATCACCGTCTTTACCATCACCATCTTTATTATCACCAGAGCCATTATCACCGTTGTTATCACCAGTGCCGCCTCCGTTAGTTTGGTTGTTATTAGCGTTAGTACCACTACCATTACCACCGCCATTTCCAAAATCAATATTATCAAGTTCAACCATCAAACGATGATGCTGTCCGAACCCAATACTATTACGAAATACAAACATAGCTTTATAATTTAAATGATTAATAATTACACTAACACTTGTTAGTTGATGCAAAAGTACTACCTTTATTTATATTAGCAAGAGAATCATAAGTTATTTAACTATCATTATTAGAAGTTTCAGCAAACTGATTATTAGTAGAATAAAGGTTATTAATGTCATCGTTTGATGGTTGAACTTGATAATATTGATTTTGGAAATGGCGGTGGTAATGGTAGTGGTACTAACGCTAATAACAACCAAACTAACGGAGGCGGCACTGGTGATAACAACGGTGATAATGGCTCTGGTGATAATAAAGATGGTGATGGTAAAGACGGTGATGGAAATGATAAAGATAATCCTGACCCCGACAATAACAAAGACAATCCTGATAATAAGGATAATGATAAAGACAATCCATCCAACCCTTCTACGGGGGGTCTTGATGTAGGTACAAATTGCATGGGTTTTCAGCTGCATTCATTAGATACAAATATTCATGTAGACACAATTTATTTAACGTGTGAGCTGTTCAATATTACTAGCTTATAAGTTAATCAAGTATTTATAAATAGCGTCTCAGAATTGAATTTAAAATATTAAATAAGATTTTAACGTATAAATAAAAAGGAGTAATACCCTCACGAGCACTACTCCTAGCAATAAAATAATCAACAAACAAACAATTTATTTCTTATCGTATCTATTCTTATTTGTCTTTGCTATCTTTAATTGATTAGCCATTTCTTCTCTTTTTACTTGACGGTCGGCAGCTTTATTATAAGTATCCATAGCTATCTTTTGTCTTTCAAGTTGAAGTTTTAGCAGCTTCAGTAGCTCTTTTACTTTCCTCTTGAATACGAGCTAATTGAGTTTTAGCATATTCATCATTTTGAGGATTTGTATCACCAAGTAAAGCTATATCGCCTTTAGCATATTCAAGCTGTAAATCATATTGCGCTTTAAGAGCAAGTGTTTCTCTATCTTGTTCGCCTTTAGCAGCAATCTTTTGTAACTCAAGTTGATTAGCTTGTTCTTGAATAGCTTGGTCCATTTGTTTCATTTGTTCTTCATGCTGTTGCTTTATTTGACTAAACTTCTTAACAGCGTCGCTAATAGCAGCAACATTATCTCCAGTAATAGCAGCAAGAGCAGAATCTAAATCACCATTCTGTGCAGCACTAAATGCCCATTGCTTTAATTGCTGAATTTTATCCATTTCCTTAGCATTATTTCTAACAGTAGTACTAAGGTCAGAACCAACAAACGAATTTACATCAAGACTAATATAATGTTTTTTACCTGTTGTCTTATCAATATAAGATGTGTCTAGACCTTCAATATAAGCACATTTAGCAAAGTCTAAATCTCTATTATAGTCAGCACATCTCATTTGGTCAAACATTTGAAATATTACAACAGAACCAGTACTTGATTGTGCAACAGCAGTTTGAGTAGTAGAAGCTCCAGCAGATTGAGCAATTTGTCCATAACGTTGGGCGTTCATATCAACAAGTTCACGAGCTTCAAGTTTAATAGCTTCTTTTAGATTACTAAGTTCTGTAATATATTGACCCATATTTACATTAAGTAATCTAATGTTTTGCATCTTAACTCCTGCTGCATCTTCTTCATCATCAATAGGAAGTACACCATCAGCAGCCATTCTATAAATAGCATCTTCTGTATTATTAGACACAAGAGATTTAGGCAAAAGCATAATAAGCATTTTGTTCTTTGCTATTACCATTTCTTGATGATAAGAAACTATATTACGAAATACTTGAAAAGGAGTAATAGTTTCAATAATACTAAACTTACCAAAATAAGGAAGTACTTCCATAATACCATTATAAGGAAGTTTGCCTTTACGTTCATAAAGTATAGGTCTAGCTTTAACAGGATAAATACCGCTATATCTAGTACCTATTCTATAACCTTCATAAACTTGAGGTTTATATTCCCATTCAATACTAATATCACCAGCTTCTTTATTTAATTCGTAATCTTCTTCTACAACTCTTTGTTCTTGGAAACCAAGCTGATTTACAAAAGTAAGAATACCTTGACGAGCAAAACCTTTCCAAACTACATGCCAAACTTCATAAAGATTACCATTACGAGCACTAGGATGTTCATCTTTTGTTCTAAATAATCTACGTTCTTCATTAGTAAATTTATCACAGACATTAGCATAATGTTCAAAGTACTGGTCATATCTTAAAGGAACAGTCTTTGTAGCATAAGAAGCATCATTATAATATTTATCAAGGAATGCTCTATCATTATCATCAAGATAATCATCAAAAGCATCAAGAATTTGATTATAACTCATCTTCATCTTTCTAGCAAACATATCGTGGTCTTCAACCATATATTCACTATTAGGAATAGGATAAGCTTCCATTAAAGGAACACATTCTTTAATAATCTTATCTCCTCTAAGTTCAGTGTATGTATAACATTCACCAAAAGCACAATAATTAAAGAATCCAGTAAGATAAATATTAAGGTCATTAGTAATGTCTCTAATATAATTAAGAATATCTTGACCTTGTTTACTTTCTTTATCTATATACTCTTGGTTAAAGTTATTCATAAACTCTTCTGGGTCAGGCATAACATCTTGAGGATTTATAGCTTCTACAGATTGACCTTGACCTTCAGCTTGTTGAACAGCAGCTTGATAACGTTTTTGAAATTCTTGTTGAAAAGCTTGTTGAGCAGCTTCCATAACCTTTTGTTTAAGAGCAGCATTTCTATTAAACACTATGTCAGGATTATTAGCTCCTACAACAAAATCATGAGGATTCTTAAAATACTCTCCTATATATCTACGTATAATATCAGACATAATATCATAATTACGTAGAGTAGCAGGAAAGTTCTTAAAACGTTCTTTACTAGCATTGTAAGGATTAAGAGTTTTTCTATAAAACTCTTGAGGTAATTCACCATGTAGAATACGAATTTTAGTTTCAGTATCACTACGGTCGTTCATACTAATTCCTAAACCAACAATATAATCAATACTGTTAGTATACCAATAAGGTTTTGCTTTCTCAGAAGCACTAACCTTTTGTTTAGGAAACTGATAAGTTAAATTGTTATTAAACATACGTATATTTATTAGTTAACTATATAATTAATTTAAAGCGTAATTTATATGTTTTAAAGTATAACCTAATACTTTAAATTCAACACTTCTTTTTAATCTACCTTGTATAGTAGCAACAGTAGTAAGTTTAATAAACTTAGCACAAGCTACAGGATTACCTGTAAATACTAATTCGTTGTTGCTATTATAAATGTTTAAAATAGGCTTTGGTTTATATCTTGTTTTATCAAAATTTTCATATTCTGCAAACCAAAAAGAATCATAAGCCCATCTATTAAAACCATTATTACAAAAGAAAGATTTAACTTGAGTATAACCTGCTTTATAACAAGCTTCTTTACTAGTCCATTCTTTAATTACTTTACCATCTTTATCATATTGTATAATTTTAGATTTAGAATTGCTTATAGCGTTTCTATTTCCAACATGACTATAATTTAAATTATCTTTATTTGTAGTCCATTCTAAATTGTTTGCTTTATTATTATGAGTATTTTCATCTAAATGATTAACTATATTATATTTTGTAGGATTATTATTTTCTACAAAATATTTAGCAACAAGTCTATGAACTAAATAACTATTAGCATTTAAAGAACAAACTTCATAAGTTCCTTTCTTAGTAAAACTAGTAGATTTTGCAATTTGCGTTTTAATATTACGTATTCTACCAAGATTACTAATTTCATAATTAGTATCTTCTTCTAATTGTTTCCAAATCTCTTTCATATTAATATTATTTTAAACATACCATGGACGTTCCCAAATATTATCATTATAATTTTCAACAGTAGCTTTCTTACGATGAGCAAGTTCTTTAGCGGCTTCTACATCATTAAGTTTCCACTGAAGTGCATGTATTAACATTTCAGATACTCTATCAAAGTTACCTTTATCGTTCCATTTAAGAAGTTCAAGTATAGTTTGATAATCGTAAATAGTCTGAAAGAAATAAAGAGGAGTACCATCAAGTTTTTTACCTACTTCACTATAAAGCATTTCTTTAGTTAATCGAAGACCTTCAAGAACTTTAGTAGTACCTTGACCGCTACCACCACCCATGTTAACTCCATAAGATGCAGTAACTTTAGCTTTAATAGAACTATCCCAAAGTTCTACTGGGTCTTTCATCAAATACTTTAAAGCTTTCCATTTAGTGAAATTACTAACAGTTTCACCACGGTTAACCTCAACTCCTGTAGTACCTATACAATTATAATAACGAGCCATATAGTAACATATTCTATCAGCTTCTTCAAGTTTCTCAGGACGACCATAATATGCACATACTAGTTTACCTTTAAAACCATTATATTGTGTAGGATTCTCCCAAACTTTAATACTATTATGAGAGTGTTTATTAGTAATACCACTAGTTTCTTTATTTACACCTACAGGGTCATAACTTATAGAATATTGACCTTTTGGAATACCAACCTCATATTTACCATTTTCATTAACATGATTAACTTTAATAGGTTCAAACCATTTACGAACACAACCATGTGGATGTTCATGTTGTTTACGAGGTACACCTTGAATCCAATCGAAGAAATCTTTATTAAATTTACCACCTTCTGCTTTAATACGGTCATTAGTTTTAAATATAACTTTTCCATCACTATCTTCAAAGAACATTCCATCATCTGATATAGTAGTATAAGCAGGGTCATTTTTAAGTATCTCTTCCCAATTCATTAAAGCTTCAGAACTAAATAAGTTTTCACTAGTAGAACTAAATGATTCACTAGGCATATTAGCATATTGACCTAGATAATTAATATAATCACTAAAAGTTTTACTATGAACTTTCTTATCAGTACGTTCTTTATAAGCAATTCTAAGACCCATTTCAATGTCAGAATTACCATCAGCATCCATAGCATATCTATCGCCAATCTGACCTTGAAGACCCCAACAATAAGGTTTAAAATAACCACAAACTTCATTACGAGAATCTTTATCCCAAACATTCTCAAAAGCTATAAAATGAAAAGCAGATGGATTATAGAAGTTACGTTCAAATGTTTGCATATTACCGCTAGTAGCAGTACCCCAAGCAAATAAGTTACCTGTAACATAACTACCAGTACGCATAGCAGGTTCAGTAACATTCATATATTCATCAAAGTTTTCCATAGTGGAAACCTCCTCAGTCTTAACACTAACAGCATCCTTACCAATAGCACAATCTGGATTATTATTTGCAGAAGCACTAAATAAAGCACTATTCCAACTATTTGGACTAATATCACCATTAGGAAGTTTAAAACCTAGAGTAAAGTTTTCAGCAGCACGAGAAAGAATACCACGTTTAAAGAAAGTCTTATTTTCATAAAAATAAAGATTACGAATAGTAAAATCAGTAAGACCTCCACGTTTAGTAAGATACTTACTATCAGCAGCAACATGAATACAAACTTTATTAGGTTGAAGATTTATCTTATTAGCACTATGACTAGCCATAATATAAGAGAAACCACCGCGACGAGTTTTATCAATAAGAAGATGAAAACCATTAAGTTCACAAAACTCTATAATAGCAAATGTCCAAAACTGAGCATCTATAAACTTAGGAAAGTCTTGTTTCTTCTTAGCAACAGAACCTCTATCAGTATGTATAATAGTATTTTCATCAAGCTGTTCAATAATAGTATAATTCAGATAGTTATACATATCTCCACTAATATGAAGATTACGAACTACACCATTACGCATAAAGCATGGAGCATCAAATCCATGCTTACGTCTATACTCTTCTCTTTTACGTAATTGACGATGAGGAATACTATCTTCTTTATATAAAGTATATTTCTCACCATTTATATGATATAGAGAAGCCATCTCAGTAAGAAGATTAGTATTAACAAACTTATCTTCTTTACGTATATCAAGAAGAAAGCCACCACTTTCTCCAATCATAAACAAATCATTAGGGTCTTTATAACCAGCTTCTTTAGCATGTTTATATTGCCCAGTATTATCGTTTATATATTGAAGCATCGGGTAGCTTTCTATATATTTTTCTACAGTATGATTATCACTCATTTTATCAAACTTAAAATTAGTAATATAATAGCACCAGCAGCACTACAATAAGCAACATTACGTTGTCTTGTTACTTTCTTACATGACCTATCCAATAGTATATATCTTTGTCTAGCTTGTTCTGCAAGTACACTATCATTTCTAATAATTTGTCGAAGATTCTTATTAATATCTTTTTCATAACTTAATTCTATTAGTTTAGCGTTAGCTTTACGAATATCACTAATCGCTATAGTTACACTATCTTGCTCTAGCCCCCCCGTAGAAGATGTTAATGGTTTACTTAATAAGTTGATAGAACAACTTAATAGTACTATCATTATCAAGAGCTTTAAACTTCAATAACTTTAGCATTTTTTAATACTATCTAAATTATCAACTTTAATCTTTAAACTATCATTGTGTTTCTGTATTTCAACATTTTGTTCAACAACAGTATAAGTCTTTTTATTATCTATAAGACTAACAATTGCAACAGCACTAATACCAAAAACAAAAATCATTGCTGCACCTTTAATAATTTCTTTAATAAAACTATTCATTACTTAAACATTTACTAAAAGGTTTATAATTAATGAAGATTGTTGATTATTTCTTTATTAACATCTTCTTGAACTTGAGCAGGCACTATAATATTTGGAAAACTTCTTTCAGCATACTCTTTACGAGAAATATAACCTATTCCTCCTTCAGGAGAAATAATCATTTGTTGTTCTTCTCTAGAAAAAATATCACGAAGCGATTCTTCTAAGTCTTTTATAGTAAAAGTACCTTGAACTACACCATCAACAAGAATACAAGCCATTACAAATCCTCCTCATTAATTAAAGTATAAGTAAATAGTTTACCATATCCTTGACTAATTTGTCTATGAGCTAGTTTCATAAGAGTATCAAAGTCTTCTTTATTAGCAAGAACTTGACAGCCAGCAGACCAATTATCAACTTGAGTAGAATGTGTTCCAGCTTTATGAATATTGATACCAAATGTACCTTCTTCTATAGTCTTTGGATTAAAATCATAAACAGCATCTTTATTATTATCTCTATAAACTTTTACAGGTTTATATTGAACAATAGCTTCATACTTACCTTTATGATAACCAAGTTTCCAAGCAGAACGATATTGACCAGGAACAAGTATAGCACAACCTTTATAACTTACAGGTTTAGTCATACTAGTAATACCAGGGTCAGTAGTAGCAGCAAATATATTTCTAGATTTGATACCATACATATCAATATATTCTACTACAATAACATCATCAAATTTATTAGTAACATTATTGCCGGCATTTCTAACGCCAATAATGTTAAGATTATACTTACCTTTATTAAAATAGGCATATCCTTTATTGATGAGTATTTTGCTGAAATCAGCTTTAGTCACTTTATTAAATAATTTTTCATTCATATCTTATTATTTTAATACACCAAACACATAAAATATTCCATCTTCTGGAACACCTTTACAAACATATTTAATATTACCTATTTCTTCAACATGAAGAACTCTAGTATTAATTCGTCTTCGTCTTGTCATATTACCATTGTATTTCTGTTTGTGGAGTTAATAATCCTTGTTTATTAAGTTTAATTCTTCTATCTTGAAACATAGCATCTATTTCATTACGAATATAATTAATCTTAAACCAAGTAACAATTTCCTTACCTTCTTTATCAATCTTATACATGCCATGAACATCACGATAAGGCATTCCATATTTATTCTTTTCAAAAGGAGTTTGAATATGACAAAGACCTAAACCAACACAAGGAATACCTAATATCATTTCAGTCATTCTAGCATAAGAAGATAATTGCATAGTATAATGATTACCATTACAATTTTCTAGATGAGCAAAAGGAGGTAACATAAACTCATGAGTATTACACCATTCATCAGTAAGTTGAACAGGTTTAGTAGTTTTATCTTTACGATAGAAACCACTAGTAAAATGAAGACCGTCTTTATTAGTTTTCCAATCAAGAATAACAAATCTATCAGGTCTAACACAAAGAACATCTATAGTACCACTAAGAAGTAACTCTGGAACAAATACTCCAATTTCAGAATAAATAGTATAACCTTTATCTACATAATATTGAAATACTTGATATATTTCAGGATACTTATTATTAGTAGCTTCTTTAAATTGTTCTATATCTAAAGGATGAGCTGTAAGATTAGGAATATCAGCTACAGTTATACATCTACCACTTTTAACTTGATTAAGATATTGAATAGCGTCTTTAAACATACTACTTCCTTTAATACCATCTTCAAGTCCATTATGAGTAGCTGTACCACGCTCACAAGCTTCTTTGGTTATTCTTTCCCATTCAGCTTCAAGTTTACGTTCACTAATACCACGTTCTTTAGCTTTCTTCCTAAGCCAATACTTCTTATCAAACTTAGGACAGTAATTCTCTATATTAGTAGTTACACTAAGATATTCATTACCTAAAGTATCGGTATACTTATGAGGACCTTCATCAAAATAAAGAAAGTTATTTTCATAAATACTATTCATAACTTAAACAATATAATGTTAAACATAATCAGCAGCATTCATACTACTAGTAATAGCACCACCACCTCTAGCTTTTTCAGACTCTTTTTCATACATAAGATTTTCCTTAGCTTCATTCAAAGATTTTAAAGTCTTAGGAATCTCAGATGCTTTAGCAGTAACTTTATCAACTAAATCAAGAAGAGTATTTACATTCTCTATAGTTAAATTAGCTCTATCTCTAAGCTTTTCATTAAGTAGAGCATTAATAGAATCAACTGCAATATTTACATTATGTAGAGTTTTAAGAAGATTCTCAACAACTCTACCAGCTTCTCCTATACTTTGAGCATAATATCTTTTAATTATCTTTAAAACAAGAGCACTAGGTATATAGTTAGCTGGAAGACCAGCTTGTTCTATAGCCATTTTAAGAGCTTCAGCGTCACTTAAACCACTTTGTTTTGCAGGAGACTTAGGGTCTCCAAGATAATAAATAACTATACAGTCTTTTACATAACCAGATTTATCTTTAGACTTATCTCTAGTATAAAGTTCTCTAACGTCTTTATCTATTAATTGACGAATAGTTGGAGCTTCAGGCATACCATTATCGTCAATAAGTAAAAGATTATCTATTATTAATCTATCTCGTTGCATGGTTCAGAATAATTTAAACAACCTAAACAATAAAATCTAATATTAGCATAATATTTACCACGACGTTCAACACATTTCCAATAAGTTTTACCATTCTTATTAGCCATACGTGCAACTTGATAATTATATACTTTTGCTTCATTTTCTCTAATAACAGCTTCTCTCATCATTGCAGCTCTGAAATTTTCAAAGTTTTCAGGACTCATGACTTCTTTAGCTGCGTCTAGAGTTTCTTTATTTTTAGCGTAAGCTTTTGAACCAGCTTTTCGCTTAATCTTACCAAGATAAGGAATAGCGGTAACTTCATCAGCTTCTAGATGTCTTTGAGCATCTTTTTCAAGTTGAACTAGAATCATTAAAGCAACATCCTTATCTATAATATTATCATCTATAGTTTTAAGTATAGATTCTTTATTTTCAATAAGAACTTGTTTACCAGTAGAACTAGGAAATTTACCTTCTTCTAAACCTTCATCGTTTATTTTATATTTCATATTAATAACATTATTAGTAATATAATATGAAGCTTCGGGAGCGTAAACTCCCTTAGCTTTTTAAGCCTCCCCGTAGAAGATGTTCAATAGGAATTTTAATTACCCACAGCAGTTTCTCCAGCATCAGGAACAATATAATATCCACTAACAGGTTCATAACGACCTATAGAACCATGAATATTACAAACTGGAACAATTTTAAAATCTACAAAATAAGTAGGAACTTTAACAGCCATAAGTTTCTTATTTAAATCAGGATTAGTTTGAAGTAAATTAAGTAAGAAACCAGGAGTAAGAACATTAGCAGGAGAATTAACATGATGTCCCATAGATATATCACTAGGAGAAATAACTAAAGCTTCACCAAGTTTAATACTATTAATAAACTCATTATCAGTATTACTCTTAATCATAACAGCAACACCACTAACACTTGCATTCTTGTTCTGTCTACTAACACTAACAATAGTAATAGGACGCTCTTTAAATACAACAGCAATAAGAGCATAATCCTTACTAACATTAACATGATTAACATAATTAGAAATTACATTCATGTTAATTTCACTCATACTAGTAGGCATACGAAAGGTCTGATTAAGACCAAGATAATTAACTTTTAAATCAACCATAACTTTATATTTTAAATTAATACTTTGAATAGTGTCCGTACTATTAAGTTATTTCAGCCTACAGAAATTAAACTAGTAAAGAGTAATATTGTAGGTACTAGAAATACTGCTGCAAATATAGATAATAATAATGAAAGTAATAGTAATATTAGTAATAAATTATGATTAGTTAAACGGAATTAACTAAATTTGATAATTATCATCATCATTAGTAAGTAAATCAACATATTGATTAAATAAAATTGATGATAATGAAGTAACATATAGAGATAATAAAGAACAATATAATACAAGTAATGAAAGTAACAATAACGATACTTATAAATATAATAATAATATTAAAGGTAAATACTAATAATAATAATAATAATAATAATAATAATAATAATAATAATAATAATAATAATAATAATAATAATAATAATAATAATAATAATGTAGATTATATTAAAAGTAAAAGTAACAATAATACTGATAACGATAATGATAATATCAATGATGTAGAAAATATTAATAATAATGATTGTAATAGTGTAGAAAATAATAAAACAAGTAAAGGTAATAAAGAAAACTATGAAACAAGTAAGGGTAATAATAGTAAAGTAAAAGTATAAGATAATAGTAAAAGTAAAGTAAATGATTATATAAATGATGATGATAATGATAAACAAAGAAAGTAAATGATAATAAAATAAGTAAGTAATGATAATGATAATGATAAAGAATATGATAAACGAAATAAAGATAAAGAAATAGTATAAGGTGATTAAAATAAAGATAATGATTGCGATATAGAATAAGGTGGTGAAAATAGTATAGAAAATTATATTTATGATTGTAAGGGAGAGGGTATTACTAGCAACCCCCGGTCATTAAGATAAAGATTGAATGCCCCCCTACTCATCAACAACTGAAAAATCTTAGTCATGCAACAACTAAAAAAGTTTTGGTTGAAGAAGGACTTTGACTAACTAGTCGTGAACTAGTTTATTTACTAACTCCAAAACTTATTATAAAATGGAGACAACAATTGTTACAGCGAATGTTATTCGCAATGCTGAGACTGGTACTAGAGTGATTAACCTTGCTACATCTGAGGAGTTTGATTTCTTAGATAGAGCAAATGCTTTTGCACATGGCAAACGTAAGATGCTCAACATTAGTATGAAGCAGTTTATGCACTTCATCAATGAAGCAAACAGTGATATTGCTGATGATGTTGCATTTACTCTTATGGCTACTGACCCTACTGATGCACAGATTGAGGATATTCTCATGGGTGCTAAAGTGGACATTGAGCAGACTGAACGTAGTGCAGGTGAACAGTACACTGATGGAAATGGTCAGCAAGTCATTGCTACTTATGATTCTATTCATATTAGCAAGTTTAATTTACTCAGTGTTGCTACTGTTGGTCGTTTTGCTCTAGATTATGATGGTGATGCTGCGACTTATGCTACTTGCAAAGCTCGTAGAGTTGCTTGGACTTCTACCCGCAAGAGTTTACGTTAATATGGTTGCTGCTCTAGCTTAGGCTAGAGTGGCTTCTCATGTTGCTACTAGTCAACAAGAAATAAAAAGTACTCGACAAGAACTAAAAAGGTCTTGTCAACAAGAACAAAAAAGGCTTTGATGTGGAAATGACTTATAGTGAAAGTAAGCGTTCTACTGCTAATAAAAGTATTAATTAAATTATAGGAGAACTTATCGTGAAAGCAAAAGTAATAAATATAATTAGTAAAGAGGTTACTAATAGTAATGCTAAGTATTATGTCTATAAAATCATAATTGATAAACCAATAGATAAACTTTCTGATGGTAGAATGATTATAGATAATAGTTTTAGTCTTACTGAGTATGCTGCTAGGAAATATAAAATTAATGCTAGTGTTATTGGTAAAAACTATAGATTTTGATATAGTTTATCATAAAGCTGGTGATGATTATAAAACTCCTTGGGGTGAAACTTTCAAATTTAAAAATGATTGTACTCAAGTTATAATTAATGGTTATGAGTGATAATAATATTGATTATGAGGATATTTATGATAATATTGATGATTATGAATATCCTTATAATCATGTGAATAGAAGTGATTTGTAGGTATAACATTAACGCACGCACGTACACGCGCACGCACGTATGGTTATATAAAAATAAATATATAATATAATAACGTAGTTATTATATATTTATTTTATATATAACCTTAATCGAAGCTAGAGCGTAGCGAAAGCTGAGGTGATATTGTACCAACTAGTAATAACTATAAAATACATAATGATATGATTAAACTAAATAGTGATAAAGGTAGAGAAATTGTAAGTGATTATATTACTGCTTTAAATGGTGATGAAGAGTCTATTAAATGGGCTAATGATAAACGTAAAGCAGAGTATGATACTTATGATGATGAACTAAAAGATGCTGTTGATAAGTGTTTTGATTGTATATAGTGTGTAACTGAAGGTGAGAAAGTTAAAGATAGTGTTGCTGAGACAGCTCATCTTTCTCATCTTCTAATTACTTATATAACTACAATTCATTATACTACTCCGCTTCATTATAATAATAATATAAATAATAATATTAATGTTACTATTATAACTTACTCTACTCATGTTAATAACACTATAATTATTTATCTTTCAGTTAGTTATGATAATAATAGTATTTACTTTACTATTCTTACTCTTGCTGATATTACTATAAGTGTTATTTGTAACAATTTGAATGTTTAACTTTCAAACTTATTAATGTTATGCTTTGGAATCAAAATATTATAGGTGTCACTAAAAGTGATGTTCTTGCTCTTATTGCTATTGTAAAACATGTAAATACTATCAATAGTAATAATGAACTTAGTGATGATGATAAACATAAAAGAATATTTAATGTTCTTGAAGATTATTCTTCTGTTGTTGATGATTGTGATGTTATCAATAATCGTTTAATTAATGATACTGATTATACTATTATTAAACTTATAGAAGAACTATGAACATAGATTTATTCAAATACATAATGAAGATAATAGTAGTACCAATGCTACTTTTATCTTTAGTACTTATTAGTCATGGTGCTGATGACCATATAAGTATTATGAATGTCATTGGTTTTATACTACTTATTATAAGTGGTAGTTTTATAATTGTTGAAGCTAAAAATAATAAAGATGAATAAAGTAAATAAAACTACAGCTCTTGTGCTGTTAATATTAATAGCTACTACTGTAAGTAGTGTTATTAGTTTAGTTAATGCTACTACAGCTAATACTAAACTACGTAAAGAACTCAATACTTATAGAAATTATTATAAGTCTTCTGAAGCTCTATTTAATGAGATAGAGGATTATAATGAAAATCTTTTCGATAGCGATAAAGCTATTGATTATTATAAGTGTAAAGAAGAACTTCCCATTTCACAATAAGTTCTGTTTCTACTAATACGGTCTGTGAAGATAGTACTAGTTTAATTGATAATCGTGTTAATTAACATTATAAACATTTAATTTAAAGAATTATGGATACAAAGAAAGTTATTAGCCAGCTGATGGCAATTAAGGCTAACAATGTAGTCAAGGATTTGGTAGTACGTAACATTAATGTTACAGAGTGTGAAACTTACAATAGAGTTGCTATTACTCTTGATAAACCAGTTAAAGCTATGGTAGCTCAAGAAGATGGTAGTTATGTTGAGGGTGAGAGTAATATCATCTTCGTTGGTAACTATTCTATTGTTGGTGCTCTTAGAGAGAATGAAGATGTAGCATTTGCTGGTAATCATTTGATTCAGCATCCTAAAGCTCTTAATGTAGTTCTTAGTGGTGCTAAAATCAACATTATTCAAGAGGCTGTAACTGCTGGACAGGAATATACTAATCCGTTTAGTAATAATGCTGTTCCTACAGTAGTTCAACATGATAGTTTTTATAATCATGTATTTGATATTCGTCTTAGTGATTTTGGTCTTAAAATGCTAGACAAATTAGCAGAGAAGATGATGTTTGGTGACATTTAATAATAACTATAAGTAGTAGTGCTAGAAATAGTGCTACTACTATTTATTAATTTATTAAATAAGGAGAACTTATTATGTGTACAAAGTATTATTTTGTTAGTAGTAAACTTAAAGAACGTGCTGATGGTAGTTTAATGATTAACACTAGTATGGGTTTAAATCATGCTAAGAAAATAGCTAAGTCTAGATTTAAGACTTATGGTTATAAGGGTAAAGTTGTTAACATTCATCCTTTTAATGTTAATGCTAATAGTGCTATTGCAATTTAAAGTTAATATAGTCGCCCCGTAGAAGATATGGTAGATTAAATTCATTATCTTTGCATTGTAATTAATAATAACAGTTATGATACAAGATAATGAATTTGATTCTAATGCTCAAGATATTGATGCATTCTGTGCAAGTCATGATATTGATGATTATGACTTATTTGGTGAAATTATGGTTGGTGATGATGCCAGCTATGATGAACTTAGTGATAATATTTTATATGAATAATTAAAACATAAGAGAATTATGAAAGAAAAAGAACTTAGTCCTAGCGATAAATCTCGTAAGACTAGACTTAGTAAGAAAAGTGTTGAAGAACTTGTAGGTATTATTCTTCGTAAAGATGATACTGAACGTAAGTTAAACAAAACTATTGATACGTTCAAAAGACTTCAACTTACTAATGAAAAGAGAATTGAAATTCTTAAAGATTCTTTTGATAAGAGTGAGGAAATTCAAGCTACTCAAGAAAAGACTATTTATTCGCTTAATACAACATTAAGTAATAAAAATACTAGTATCAATGTTCTTGAAGAGAATAAGAAATCTCTTTATAGTAGAATTGATGTGCTTGAAAAAACTATCAAAGATAGAAACAAAGAAGCTCGCGTTTTATTTGTTGCTATCGTTTGTCTTATATTAAGTAATATTATTCTGTTCTTTATATAATATTGCTATGGTTATGTAGTAGATATTTCACTTAAAGAAACTTATAAGTGTATAAGTTATTTTTCCATGTTTTTAAAATTAGACAGATTCCAACCACTATTGCTTGTGAAAGTAGTAGTGGTTTTTTAATATTTAATAAATACAATTATGAACGAAGATATTGTAACTGGTATTATAATTTCCGGTGATATATATAATATTATAGACAATGGTGTTAAATGTCCTCAATGTGCCGTAAAAGACCTTTGTCTTAAAGGTAAATTAGGTAGTAAAGTGCAATTTGATTGCGCAAGTGTTCATCTTGAGAAAGCTTCATAATATGAGTAAAGATAGAACTAAACTTCCTGATGTTCCAAGTACTATTACTCTTAGTGATGATGTACTTGATGATATTTACTCTGATATGCAGGCAGACCAGGCACTTATGCTTGAGCAATCCGGTCTTTATGAGTAAATTCGATTTTTGCGTATTTTCCTAGGTTTCACAGCTCTCAATTAATTTAGCTGATAAGTTTATCGGCAAATTAATTTGAGGGCTTTATATCGCAAAATAAAATATTAAATAAAATGATAGTTGTAACACAAAGTCAACTTAGGAATAAAGATACTGAAGCTATAATACTTTTACGTAATGAAATTAAAGCTAAGTTTAATACTAATGCTATTGATTATTTTACTATAAGTGCTGTAGCTGAACTTCTATATAATAAATTTAAGCATAAGACACGTGATATAATATATCGTACAAATGTTTCTTATGAAGGTATTAATAAACCATTTAATATAAGAATTAATTATGCCAATAAAGAAAAATAACAATGAAGTATGCAAAGCATTTGCTATTGGTACTAAGATTACATATAATGATAAATTATATGAAGTGGTAGAAAGTGTTAATTGTGGAGATTGTTCTATTGCTAGTATTTGTTCTAGTAGTGTTCTATCTCCTAGTGATAGAAACGATAATACTTTATCTAAAGATAAAAGAATTAATATATTTGGTGCATGTTCAAGTGTCAGAAGACCTGATGGTAAATCTATAGTATTTGTAGAAGTTACTGAAGATAATTCTGATGATAACTGTTATAAAATTACTCCTTTATTTACAGATAGTAATCATATTCAATTAAGACCTATAAAATTTGCTTTACCTAATGGTTATGAAATTGATATAGAAGCTAGTGATTTGAGTAAAGGTATTGTTCGCTTTAAACGTAAATGGTTAACTATTGAACAGATATATAAGTTAGCTGAAGAAAACGATTATCTTACTAATCGTAGTGCGATTAAAGAATATCGTGATGGTAAGTTAGTTGCTATTGCTAATCTTATGGATATTGCTAGATATTTTAATGGTGATTGGAATTATAGCGTTAATGGTAATGATTGTGGTTATGTTATAGCTTATGATAAAACTACAACAGAACCTTATGGTTATCAAATTGTTAATTTCAATGCTGATACAGATATGTATTTTGCTAATATTACGTTTAAGAATGAAGCTGATGCTCAATATGTAATAGATAATCCTAATTTTAAAGACATTTTAGATGCGATATTTAAAGTATAAAATTACAGGAGATGAAGATTTCCATAAACGTTCTCCAAGACGTAAAGGTTATATTATTCCTTATAACTTTCCTCTTAATACTCGTAAAGGTTTTAAAACTATATATTATCTTATGAGATTGAGCCAGCATGATATGATTACTGTAATTAAAGATATAATTGCTGTTAGACATGTTGGTATTAATTTTTATAACTAATATATATGTGATAAACTAGAAAAAGAGAATGATTGTATGACAACATTCCTTTACGGGGAGGCTAGAGTAATTAAATAGTATAATAACTTTATAAATAAATAATTATGGACTATAAAAATAAGAAAGTACTGTTCATTGATTTGGACAGTACTTTAATTAAAACTATATCAGGTAAAACATTTCCTGAAGATATTACTGATTTTAGTAGTACAACTTCCTGTATTAGATAAAATAATAGAGAAGATGCCTAATCTTGAGATGTTTTTTTATTAGTAAGTAATACAAGGAGGTTTAAAAACTCTTACAGATAAACGTCTTTTTAATTCTAAAATATCTGCTATAGAAAGTATATGTGCAAGTTATTTACGTAGTAAACTTAATAACTTATTATATGCTGATAATTTATATTGTTGTTCTACAGATAAGAATAATACTTATCGAAAACCTAATACTGGAATGTTAGAACAATTATATTATAATTATAAATATAACATAGATTCTAAAGATGATTGTATTATGATTGGTGATGCTTCTGGTAAACCAGGAGATTTTTCAGATTCTGATAAAAGATGTGCTTCAAGATTTGATATAGATTATGTTGATGTAAGAGATTTCTTAGAATCGTAATATAATTAATTAAGTCCTGCTAAGTGTAGTAATACGGCTTATGGTGCGAAACCAAGCAGGACTTCCATTGAATGTAGTGTTCAAGTAGATAATAGTATTAATTAAACTTTTTGTAAAATGGCTAAAAAACATGATGAAAGAAAGGATTTAAAGTGTGTATCAAAAGTAGCTGAAATTAATGGTAATCATATCATTGTTCCAACTAATACTGTAATTGGTATTCACATGTGGGGTAGAATTGATTTTCTAGTTCATTATTGCGGTTATATTCTTAATCGTAGTAAGAATGTTAAGGCTTCTAATCTTAAATTTGAAGATGCTGCTGTAAGTGCTAGAGAAGCTAAGAAAATTAAGAAAGAACATAAACTAACAAACAAGAAGAAATGAATGTAGATTATTCTAAGCTTAAATTTGTATTTAAGCCTAAAGCTTCTACTAAACGTAGAGCACCGACTGTACTTCCTAATAAGAAGTTAACTAAACTAGTTCCTGGTCAAGTTATTCAAGATGAACAAGGTAATTATACTGTTCACATTAAGTTTGTTGATTATATTAACAAACTTACAAAAGATACTGTTATAAGCGATATAGGTAAAGATGGAATTACTATTCCATTTACTGAAGATTCTTATGATTTAAGTAAGTGTGAACGTATATTTACTCGTGTTGGTCAAAGAAATAGACAGTATATTAGTTTACTTCTTAATGAGAGTGATAGAATATTCAAGAAAGCAGACCCTAATCGTTATGTACCTTTTTGTCATAACTGGATTTGTTCTTGTTGGGTTGTTAGAATTGATGGTAAGCTTTATGCTAAATTCAATAGAATTTTAACTCTAGTTGGTCATGATTATAATGTTAAACATTTAATAGATGATGAGGAGGACATATAATGCACAATGAAGATGAACTTACATTTGGAGTTGTACCTATAAGTACTCCTACTAGAGATAGAGCTAAAAAGTTTACTTTTACTGATGACCAAACAAAAGCATATAATGGTCTTATTAAGTTTATTAATGAACCATATAATCCTAATGATTTTAAGCGTGCTTTAATTGGTCCAGGTGGTGTTGGAAAAACTTTCCTTCTTAAAGCTTTAATTCAAGATTGTAACATACCATTCTCTGAAATAGGTTTAAGTGCTCCAAGTCATAAAGCTTGTAGAGTTCTTAGAAATAGTATAGAAGGTACACATTGTAATGTTAATACTATTCAATCTGATTTTGGTTTTAAACCTAATTATGATATTGAAAAGTTTGATATTAATAACGTTACTTTTGCTTCTTATGGTCGTATAAAGATTGAAGATTATCGTCTATATATAGTAGATGAAAGTTCTATGCTTAATCGTAGTCTTGTTACTTATATTGATAAGATGATGAAAAAGTATAGCATTAAACTTATACTATGTGGTGATGATGCTCAAATCCCGCCCGTAAATGAGAAGGACAGTTATGCTTTTAAAGGTGTTAAATCTTTCAGACTTACACAGATTGTACGACAAGATGAAGATAATCCTATAAGAACTCTTACTGAACTTCTTCGTGGTGATGTTTATAATGGAACTTTTAACTTCTTAAATTATATATCTCGTAATCGTAGTAAATTTGATAATACTATGACTAAAGGATTTGTAGTTTGTAATTCTGCTCAATTTCAACAAGAAGTTGTGAAACAATTTAGCGATGAAGCAATTACTCGTAATACAGATTATGTTAAAGTTATATCTTATACTAATAAAGCTGTTTCTGATTGGAATAAGTTTATTAGAGAAGCTATAATTAAAGACAGTGAGAAATCTGTTATTACTAAGAATGATTTAATTACTTCTTATGTTACTATTGTTGACCAATTTAATGATGCAATTATTCAGAATAGTGAAGATTATATTGTGAAAGAGATAGCTAATTATACTCATCCACAGTATGAACTTAAAGGTTTCATGGTTAAATTTCAAGCTGTATTTGGTGGTCAAGTTACTTCTCCGTTATTTATTATAGACCATAGAGATAAATATACTATGGCTATGTATTGTAAGATTGCTGATGATTTGATTCAACAAGCTAAGAATGCTCGTAGAGATATTCGTGCTTCTAAATGGAAAGCTTATTATAAGTTTAAAGAATCATGTCTTCTTCTTGTTAATATTGGTAGACCTGATGGTTCTATTCTTTATTATAGAGATTTAGATTATGGTTTTGCTATTTCCAGTCATAAGTCACAAGGCTCAACTTACAATGTAAGCATGGTAGATGTTATGGATATTGTTTATGATAAATATGGTAGACCGTATACTAATGCCACTGATATTAATAAGCGACTTTATGTTGCTGTTAGTAGAGCTAAAGAAAAAGTATATTTGAGATATGGATATTGATAATAATAGCTTTGTTAGACTAGTTCATGTTCTTAAACAAAAAGAACAAGATGTAGCTAGAATTAAAGATACTATATCAAATGGTATTCTTGATGAAAATGATTTGAACCTTGGTGATACTGTAAAGTTAACCAAGAAAGATAACAGTCGTACTGTTATTGGTACTCTCTTAGATGCTACTATTGTTACTGTTGATGATAATTATCATAAAGGTGTTATTGTTCGTCCTGATTATATATATGAAAATGTCGAATTTTCGTTGGCAGAATGGAACATTGAAGTGATACCAAATTCGTCAGATAACAATTTTGTTGAGTTTTAAGCAATTTGAATAGTTTAGTCGATTAATTAATCACGAAAATTATTTGATACGCTAAAATCGAAATTTAAAATATTAAATAAAATGTGTAATGTAAGTAATATTCCATCTTTTAAAGAACGTGTACAATGTTACATCAATAAAAAAGAAGAAATACAGAAAGATTATCAGAATAGTATGAATGCTCTTAATGATGAAGCAACTGCTGATATTCTTGCTAATTGTCCTATTAAAGTTGGTGATGTTTATGTAACTGAAAATAATAATGCTTGGAATGTTAAACGCCAGTATTATAAAGTTGCTAAGATTGAAGCTAGCGTTGATGGTAATGTTATTGTTTATGGTTATAAGCGTAAATTAGATGGAACTTGGGGTAAACGTGATAATATATACATGTTTAGTGCTTCTATTTATAATAATTATAATGTTAATCATTATGATAAAATAGAAGATTATGTTGAACCTACTAAAGATTAATTAATTAATTATGAAAAGAAGTGATAAAATTAAAGCTCGTAAACGTATTGAAAATGGTTGTAACTTTCCTAGTCTTATGACTATTAGTAAATATCCTGGAGGTAATTGTCTTCCATATACTTTCTTAGGTCCTTATGGCTTCCAACGTATGTGATAATTGCGCTTTAGGTATGTTTAATACTAAGTGCAAATGTCTTCATGGTGTTGGTAATCCAATGTCAGGTATGATGATTGTTGTACCTAATGTTGATTATAATGCTTATAAGAATAGAGGAATGACTTTTAGTAAGTATGTGGAAATAGTAAAAGATACTATCACATCTTCTACGGGGGGTCTAGAACAACTAGACCCCTATATTGTTCCTCTTATTCGTTGTAAGCTTGATGAACGTTGTCCTGTAAATGAATATATAGCTCGTAGATGTATGCTACATACATTTGCTGATATTAGAGTTAATAATATCAAGAAGATAATGCTTCTTGGTAATGCTGCTAGTAATTTTGGTTTTGATATTACTAAAGGTAAAGATAAACTATATTATATAGCTCCTTTTGTTTACAGTACAAATTACTCTCCTTTTATTAAGTTTATAGATGATAATAAATACGATGAATTTCGTAATCGTCTAGTTAAATGGCTTACTGCTAATAAAGATAATAATTATAATGGAATGGAAATAGTAAGAATAATAGATGATACATAGTTTAGCCGTAGATTTGGAAGTATTTAAGAATATGATTTCGTTTACTTTTGTAGACCTTAGAGATTATCTTGATAAGTTTGCAGATTGTAAAGGTGCTTTAACTGATACTTTAACAGTTGAAGAAATTAAGTCTAGACTTGATAGTGTAAAAAGCTGGATATTTTATGTTAGTGATACAGATGATTCACAAATGTTACAATTGATAGACTTCTTTGAGAAGATGCGTCCTATAACTAAAGATGATGGTACTGTAGATAGATATGATTTATTTGGTTATAATAATCAAGCTTACGATGATATGATGACTAAAGCTTTCCTTATGTATTGGAATCGTTTTGATACTAGTAAACAACTTTGTTCATTTCTTAAAGAAGTGAATGATAAACTAATATCTTTACAGGATGATAAAGATGCTTTATGGAATGACCCTTTGATTAATGTTATTCGTAAATATAGACTACCTTATGTAACTGTTGATTTATTTAAAGTTTATGCTCTTAATTCTGCTGGAGTAAATGTAGATAAAGATACTGGCGAACGTAGAAAATATGGTAAAAGTTTAAAGCAAGTTAGTATTAATCTTAAATGGTATAATCTACTTGATTTTAAGCTACCTCCAATAGATGATGAAGAAGGTGATATATATAGAAGTATAGATAATTATAAAGGTATGACTAATGAACAATTAAATCATTTGTTTATTGGTGACTTTAATAGGTATCTTCTACCTAAGTATGTAAAACCTATGCTTCATTATAATAAGAATGATGTATTTCTTGTTTGTGAGATAGCTAGACAAAAGCCTGATGAGATTAAACTTAGATATAGTCTAGGTCATGCTTTTAAACTTAATTTCTTGTGTAGTGCTAGAAGTAATATTGCTGATAGACTTATTAGTAAATTCTATGCTGAAAAGACTGGTTTACAATATAATGCTTTTAAAAATCTTAGAACTGAAAGAACTGCTCTAAGTTTTAAAAGAATAATTTTTCCTCATATTAAGTTTAAAACTAAACAACTTCAAGATTTACTTGAAGATATGAAGAAAGTAATTATATATCATACTAATAAAGATGCTTTTTGTAAAGAGTTTACTTTTTATGGTACAACATATACTCTAGCTACTGGTGGTATTCATACTCAAGATAAGCCTGTAATACTTAAAAGTACTGATAAATATGTTTATGTTCATCATGATTATACATCCTACTACCCGAGTATAATGATTAGTTATGAAGTAGTACCTGAACATCTTAATACTAAGGTGTTTGTAAACATGGTAGATTACTTTAAACAGACGCGCGTTAAGTGTAAACATACTAAAGATGAAGATGGATTTGTAGTTCCTGGTGTACATAATAAACTTGCAGCTGAAGCATTAAAGATTGTAATCAATGCTATTTATGGTAAATATGGTTATGAAAATTATTGGCTTTATGATAGACTTGCACAAATGAGAGTTACTATTAATGGTCAGTTAATGACCATGACTCTTTGTGAATCTCTTGAACTTGCTGGAATACATGTTGTTAGCGCTAATACTGATGGTATCGTTATAAAGCTTCCTTATGATAAAATTGATGTTTATAATCAAATTTGTAAGGAATGGAATGAGACTAATAGAATGTCTGCTGATGATGAACATTATAAGATGCTTGTTAGTCTTAATGTGAATAACTATTTTGATATTCAAAGTAACGATAAACTTGAGTATAAAGGTGCTCTTGACCCAAAGCAGTATATTAAAGATTTAAAGAAAGGTTATGATATGCCTATTGTAGCTACTGCTGTATTTGAGTATTTTGCTCATGGTGTATCAGTTATGGATACTCTTCGTAATCATAAAGATATTCTCGATTTTTGTAAAACTCAAAATGTTGGTAAACAGTTTGAAGTTGTTTATGAAAAAAGTAGTTGATGGAAAACGTACTATAGTTCGTAGTCAACCTCATGTTCGTTTCTATGTATCTACTAGAGGAGTTGTGATTATGAAAGAACACAAACTTACTAATAAACGTAGTGTTCTAGCTAGCGGTAAACCAGTACAAATTCTTAATTTGCTTGATGATAAAGATATTAGTGAGCGTAATATAAATTATGCTTATTATTATGAAGAAGCTTATAAGATTATTAATCCTATTAAGCTTGGAATAAGTCCTAATCAAAAAGGTAATGCAAAGAATAAAACTCTTAGTGGAAAAGCTCTATTAAAAAAGAACTTTGGTATGTATAATAGTTTATTTGATAATGAAGAAGAATAATGACAGAAGAACAAGTTTATTTAAATGCTGTTGATGTTTGGAGATTAAATAAAGGAATAGGTACTTTTGTAATACCTGCTCCTTTTGATGCTCTAAGACCTCTGCTTTATATTCTTCCACAACTTTACAATAAGTCTCCTACGACTAATGTTGTTATTATTGTGAAAGATTTTGCAGATAGAAGTAGTATTGAAAATTATCTAACTACTTTGAACAATGACGTATGGAATAATTCTTTTCGTACTGTAATACATAATGGAAATCTTAGGATTTTAACTACTGAATATGCTGCTGAACATATTAATGATTATAGTCCTTTATTGACTATAATTTATAATCCTACTATATTTCATTTTGTACATATAGCTATGATAGAGAAATCTAAGTTTAATCTAGTAATTCTTAATAAACTACTAGATAATAAAACTATGGATGATTTCTATACTGTTGCTCCTAGTATTGGTAATTTTAGTCAGAATGTTATTGATGAAGTTAGGTCTAACCGCCCCGTAAAAGAGTGTTTGGTTGGATTAACTATAGTACCTGATAGTGAACTAGATAAAGAAATGAACTATTATAATAGGGAAATTTCTACTGCTCTAGCTATATTTGGTAACTTTGATAATATTAAGTATGCTCGTTTGGGAAATAGTGATACTAATTGTTCTAGTATGATGATATGTGATGCTATTGCTCGTACTAATGGTTGGGATAATCATTTAGATATGTCTTCACAATTTAATAGAGACATAGATAAACTTTACAGTCCTTCTGCTATTAAAGAACGTGCTGATAATATTTATAATATTGTTAGAGAACGTAGTACTAAACTTGCTAGTTCTAAAGATAAACTTAGTAATATCTTAGATATAGTCAATGACAATTCAGATAAGAATATACTCATTATAAACAAGTATGGTGAATTTGCTAATCTTGTTACTGATTATCTTAATGATAAATCTGGTAAAAGAATTTGTGCTAATTGCCATGATAAAGTAGATAATGTTCCTGCTGTAGATGATTATGGAAATCCTATTCTAGTAAAAAGTGGTGCTAAGAAAGGTCAGCCTAAACTTCTAGGTGTTATTGCTCAAAAGAAACTTGCTCAAAAACTTATAGAATACTCATAAGATAAATGTAATTTCTTGTGGTGCTTCACCTGACAAGTCTTTAGATGTTGATATTGACTTGGTTATAATCACTTCTCCGCTATGTGATACTATTGAGAGCTATTTCTATAGGCTTTCTAAGGTTCATTTTAGCAATGAGGTACTATTATATACCTTATTCTATAAAGGCACGTTAGAGGAGAAAAAACTAGAAGATAGGACTATTCCAGCCAATCATACAATAATTAACGATTTTGATAGAAATGTTAAAGTTGATAATAATAATGATTATTGTATTGTCGATTAAGAAAAAAGTTCTTATCTTTGCAGCAGAAATTAGAAAACGAACTAATAAGCTCTTTGAAATAATGAATGATACTAAAGATGAAAATGGTAGCAGTCGTAGTTTGACTGTTAGACAAGATGATGTTAATACTGGTATTCATGTTCTAAATCTTCTTGATGAGAAACAACTTGCTAGTGCAGAAGTATTTCTAAAGAAGATTATTGCTACAGAAAAAGGCGGTGTTAAGAGTGTAAATGAAGGTCTTGCTATTCTTATGAGAGCACAAGATTTAAGATTACCTTTTAGTACTTGTATAGAACATATCCATGTAATTAATGGTAAAACTGGTGTTGATATTCATATCGTCAAAGCATTGTTGTTAAGGGCAGGTATAGTCTGGGAAACTACTAAAGATTATGTACCTCAGTATAAGTATACTGATGGCAATAATGTTTATGATGAAACACTACTTCCACAGTATTGTGTTAAATGTCGTACCAAAGCAGAAGCTGAAAGTAAAACAGACGATGAATTTGTTGGTGTTTATCCTCTTAAATATTATAAAGATTTAAAAGGTAGAATATACAACGAATTTCAACTCAATGAAAAATGTATTAAGTGCATTAATCTACCACAAGCTATGAAAGTAGCTCAAGAAGGCAAGTTTCCTGTTATTAGAACTCAGGCTACTCCAACAGATTATGTTACTGAATATAAGTTTACTAGATTTAAGAGAATATATGGTAAAATAGTTGAAACTCATGCTATTGGTCATTTCTCTTATACAGAAGCTAATACGGCTGACTTATTTACTAAAGATACTTTTAAGAAATATACTCGTATTATGATTGGACATCGTGCCTATATGTACGGTGCTCGTGATATAGCTAGTGATATTCTTATGGGTGTTATGTCAGACGATGAATTATCCGAAGTCTTTGCCAATTCTGTTCCTAATGATGAAGACTTTGTAAATATTGAAGAAATTTCTAATGTTGATGTTTCTTCAGAACAAGGAACAATTTAGTGTGTAAATAGTATTATACTATATAATTATTTTATTAACAATTTAAATATTTAAAGTTATGAAGATTAACGGTTTATCATTCGGTATTTCAGCAGTTGCAAGTGGTGTTAAGAGTAGTGTAGTTAATGCTGAACCTCAGCTTATTGTTGCTACTACTAAGGGTGGTTTTGCTATCACAGGTTCTGTATCTAAGGCTCTTGGTTTGCAGGCTGGTGATAACATTATGTTTGCTAATAACATCGCTGATGTTGAAGCACTTGTAATGGCTAAGGAGAATACCGATTTGTTGGATTATGCTCAGAGTAATGGTTTTGACCTTGAGACTGCTGATGGTGTAGAAGCTTGTATTAAGTCTCTTACTGTTTGGTACATTGCTAAGGGTGTTCCTATGTTTAAGAAGGATGGTTCAGAAGCTACTGTAGCTGTTCGTCTTACTAAGGAAGAGAAGAAGAAGCTCTATGATGAGAATGTTGACGCTATCATTGCTGCTAATCGTGCTCAGCTTATTGCTGCTTACAACCTCAATGAGGATGCTACAGACGATGAGATTAAGGAGCATTATACAGTTGATGAAATGCAGAGTCCACAGACTCAGGCATTCAGTGGTTGCAAGCTTGCTGCTAGTGGTAACGCAGTTGGTACTGGTTTGAAGCTTACTTTCTCTGATACAAATAACTGGGAGCAGCTTAAAGCTGATATGGAAGATAAGACTGCTTTGAAGCGTGTATTCTCTGTTGATGTTAAGGCTGGTGAGACAGGTAAGTTCAACGATGGTCATAAGATTGTTGATGTTATCTATTATCCTCTTGGTGAGTATACTGATGAGAAGCCTGCTCGTGTAGCTGCTAATAAGGCTGCTGAATCTGCTGAGTAATTAGTTCATTCATTAGATATTCATTCGCTTTATTTATAGGGAACTGAGAAAATCAGTTCCCTTTTTTAATCAATTAATATAATCGTTTTAAAACTTAATTAAGTTATGACAGATGTAACAAAGGAAGCAGCAGCAGTTGCAAATGGTGCTGCAAAGAAGAATCGTAGAGGTATTAGTAATAACACAGTAGCTGCTGCTCGTCTTAAATTTCATGAGAAAGACGCTAGCCCAGCTAATGGTTTGTTTATGGCTCATCTTGATTCTGTAAGTGTAGAGTGGTCTCAGAATGCAGAAGGTAATTCTTTTGCCGGTCTGAAGATGCCTCGTCTTGTGGTTACTTTTGCTAGTAATCATGATAATGTTAAGGAACGCCGTTATGTCACTAAGACTTTCTTCCCAGTTGAAAGTAATGTTGATACTATTCCTGGTGGTAAGAATGCTTGGCAAGTAGATGCTCTTCTTAATTGGACAAAGCATCTTCTTGATGTATTCTATCTTAAAGGTCGTGAATTGACTGTTGAGGAGGAAGACGCTCTTACTCTTACATTTGAAGATTATACTGAAGATGAGAATGGTAATCTGGAGTATAATGCTGTAGATGCACAGGATGTTCTTAATGGTTATCGTCATATCTTTGAGAACGTTGCTGCTATGCTTAATGGTCAATTTAATCTTGCAGATGGTGCTACCGCTAAGCCTTGCTTTAAGGATGCTAATGGTAAGCCTGTTCCTTGTTGGATTAAGTTACTTCGTGCTACTCGTAATCGTAAAGGTGATTGGGTAGATGTTGACCGTAGTAAAGATTTGCAGTTTACTTCATTTGTTGGTTCTGGTGCTATCGAGCTAGTTAAGATGAAGGAAGGTAAGATTCTTCCTCCAGTTATTCTTGCTATTGATAAGGTTAAGGAGAGTATTACTCCTAAGCAGACTAACAAGACTCCTACAGTTGGTGTTCCTGGTATTCCTGGTATGCCTAGTATGAATGGTGGTGCTGTAGTTCCTCCTGTTGGTGGTGAATTTGGTGCTGCTCCTGCTGGTGGTGGATTTGACCCAACAGCTACAGATGACCTTCCATTCTAAGTAGATAAGTAAAGAGTTATCTCTTTGCCTACTTATTCTCAACTAAAGTTTAATGTTCTAAGGGGTAACGATGGTAGTAATACTATTGTTGCCCCTAATTTGTAATAATATGAAACGTAACGCTAATACAAGTAAACTTACAAAAGCTTTTATAGAATCTAGAGTAAGTCAAGAAGAAATTGTAAGTAAATACTTAAATATACCATTGGAAGTAGTTAGAGATTGTGTTGAACATAATCATCTGATTACTTCTGTATTTCGTGATGATGATACTGATGACAGTATGGGTATTGCATACAATGCTAAAGGCAGACTTAAAGTTCGTGATTTTGGCGGTGCTGGTTTCTTTAATGATGTGTATGGTGTAGTAGCTTACGTACTAAGTATTGTGTATGAAAGACCAATTAGTACAAATAATAAACAAGATTTCTATTTTGTACTAAGTCATATTTATAGAACGTTTTCGTATGAAATTGACAATCGTGTTAACGATTATGATGTGGACGAATCTATAAAGAATGCTCTCGTTAAAGCTCGTAATAAAAAAGCTATTATTGAAATTGTTCCTCGTAGTTGGAATCGTCAAGATAAAGCTATATGGGCTAAATTAAATGTAGATTTGAATTATCTTAATACTCATTTTGTTATTCCAGTTGAGCAATATTATATTGATAGAGTAACTAATCCTACTCCTAAATATAAAGATGCTAAAGGTGACCCTTGTTATGCTTATATGCTTGGTCGTAATAAATCTGGAGTATATCTTATTAAACTATATTTTCCATTACGTGATAGAACTAAGGAATTAAAGTTTGTAACTAATTGTAATGTACTTGAAGGTCTTCCTAATCTTGAAAGAGAAGATTATGATTATATTATTATTACTAAGTCTAGTAAAGATAGATTAAGTTTAGGTAGTCATTTAAGCAAACATATCTTCTACGGGGCGGATGGAAAAACTCTACATATTGGAGTTATTAATCTTCCTAGTGAAAATTATAGACTTAAAGCTAATGAATATAGTTGGCTTAGAAAAAGACTTAATGATGAAGGTATGATTGTTAGTCTTCTAGATTTTTGATAGAACTGGACGTGATGGTGCTGATTATCTTTTAGAAACTTATGGCATTCCTTATCTTTTTATTACTCGTGGAGAATTTGGACTTGAAGATTATGAGTGTAAAGATTTTGCTGATTTACATGATAAATTCAATAATGATGAAATAGATACTTTTATTAAAGAAACTATTAGATATGTCGAAATCCGATACAGAAAAGATAAGAGTGATACCGATGCCTATTTCAAAAGATTATCAGACTGTGATTTGCCATACTGAGAAAGTTGGTGGTAAAGTCAAATCACAAACTCGTATTCTTATGACTTGGATAAATGATAAAGAAGAAGCTCTACTTGATAAAGGTAGAGCTATTTCTATAACTAGAGGTGGTATTACTTTTGACCTTGATAAAGACAATATATTTTCGTATGGTGAAGTAGATTTTCATGATGGTACTGAAGATTATGATGCTTTAAATGAATTAATTCCTTTTAAAGATATTGTTCATATTCCTCTTAATTATGATTATGATACTCATACTTGTAAAACTCCTACAAAAATGTATCAAACTAGAGAAAGTGATGATATTGGTGCTATGGCTCAATACGCTCATGGTCGTCTAGGTAAACCAGATAAAGTTGTAATATTTAGATTAATAGCTAAACAATGGTAAGATTTCCAAAAGCTTATACTATGCAAATAGATGAACAAGTTCAAGCTATGGCTGTTAAAGATGTTAGTACTTGTGGTGCTGATGAATTTGTCACTAAAGCTTGTGTTCGTCTTGATTGTTCTCGTATTATGGATAATATGAGAATGATGCAAACTATTGGTACTCCTTACCAATATGAAGTTAGTCGTACTCTGTATGGAATTAATTATGCTCTTGAACAAGGGTGGATTGATGAAAATAAAAGAGACGAATATGTTTCTAAACTTGTAGCTCTGCATAAACGTAATCTTAAATATGAAGAAGAGAATCCTCCTATCATATATGATAAAAAGAAAGGTTTAAAGAAGACTACTCGTACTACTAGAAAGAAAGCTAAAGAAGGAACTCTTGAAGGTTTTGAAAAACCTAAGAAAGAGAAAACTCCAAGTGCTACTCAGTTAAATGCTCAAGCTAGAGCTAAACTTATTAGTAAACTTAAAATTAATATATGATACTATTTAAAAGAAATGCTAAAGGTGACCCTATTTCGTGGAGTATTCACGAATGGGGTCAAAATAATGAATATATAGTTCATTATGGTGCTGTAGGAGGACATAAGCATAGCGAAATAATTAAAGCTAAACTTAGTAGAGTTAATGAAATAGAATCTCGTATTAAAGCTAAGCGTAAAGAAGGATATAAAGAAGTTTCTGAACTTAAAGATAATGCTCCTTTAAAAATAGACAGAGACTGTGTTCTTCTTAGTTTTCTTAATACTTATCTTCCAAAGAATAATACTACTGATGAAGGTTTTGTTCTTCCAATGCTTGCAAAAGTGCTTAAAGATAATAAACCTTTTGATAAACGTAGTTATCTAGGTCAATATAAGATTAATGGTGTTAGATGTATTGTTGGTGCTAAACAAACTAATGATTTATTTAAACCTATTAGACTTACTTATCGTTCTAGAGAAGGTACTGATTGGACTTCTAAACTAGCTTGGATGGATGATGTAATTCTTCCGGCTATTAAAGATGATTTACTTGATGCTATGATTGAAGAAGGAGCTTGTCTTGATGGTGAACTTTATATTCCTGGTTATAAAGTAAATGATATTAATAGTTTTGTCAAGAATGAAAAACTTCCTCAACATCTACTTCTTCAGTATTGGTGTTATGATATTGCTATTGATAATATGAGTTATGAAGCTAGACGTAAGTTTAAAATGGATAATATAAGTAGATTATGTTATACTTTTGATACTTACGAACAGCATCTTAATAACAAGAGTAAACTTATATTATTACCTGATATTAATATCAATAATATTTATGATGCTACAAGATTTAGAGATAAGTTTATTAGTCTAGGTTTTGAAGGTCTTATTGTTAGAGATACTAATGCTGCTTATCAATTTGGTGCTCGTAATTTAGCTATGCTTAAATATAAACGAGTTGATGATGCAAAGTTTAAAATTGTTGATGTTGTTCCTGAAGGAGTTAGAACTAATCTTTGTAAACTTGTTCTTAGAAATGACATCAATGATGAACTATTTGAATGTACTCTTAATTTTGACCATTCAAGACAAGAGTATATTTTAAAGAATAAAGAAAAATATATTGGTAAATATGCTACAGTAGAGTTTCGAGAAAGGAGTGGTAAGCTTAATTTACCGTTCCACGCAAAAGCTATTAATATAATTGATTAACTTATGAATTTAAATGCTTATGATAATGTTAATGAAGAATTAGATAAACATAAAACTTGGTATTCACCAAAGTTTAGAAGATTATATAGTAGAGAAATAAAGTTTAGAATGTTCTATAAGTTTATGAAACGATGGAATGAAACTAATAATCGACATGATTATTTTCTTGCTGTTAGTATGAATAATGTTGATGGTAGATTTAGTTTAACTAATAAAGATAATTATAGTAGAGTAAAGTTTTCTATTCCTAAAGAAGTTATTGAAGATTCTATTCTTAATTCTATGACTGTAGATGTTAATGTTGAAGTTAAACTTGTTGATGACCAACTTGATGGCGAAGTGTATCAGTTGAACATATAACATTAAACTGCTAGAGCCGCCCCGTAGAAGATGTGGTTGATTGCCACTTTATTTCTCACGTGAGCGGCTTTCTCATGCTTGCTTATTAGTTATTCAGTTAACTAAATTCGATTCGTTATACGTAAAATTAAAATATTAAATAACTTAATAATATGAACGATAATCCTTATAATAGTGGTTGGTTTGGTTGTTTAGTGCTTGCTGCACCTTATGTAATAATAGGAGCTTTAATGTTTCTTTATTATGCTATTCGCAATCACGCAATTTAGATTGATATTATTGTAGAACAATTAAAAGATAAAGTTATGACTAAAAGTAAAGTAGGTGCTGAACCTAAAGGTAGAGTTAAACATTCGTTTACTAGAGACGCAGGTATTCACGAAGGTATTCATCGTGATGAACCTGGTTGGTATGATGGTAAACTTCATTGTTATTGTTTTGGTTATGGTTATTTCTTTCATAGAGGAAAATCACTAGGAACAAAACTTACTCCTGATTATATTAAAGATAATTGGGATAAAGAAGGTTGGTGTGGAGGTCTCAAAGGTGCTTGTATGGCTGTTATTAACCGTGAACGTAAAATAGCTGTAATTAAAGAAGGAACTGATTATTCTTGGAGCATTAAACATGGTCTTCCAGTAGGTTATGCTATTTATAAAACTGATGAAGATATTCCTCTTTATGATATAACTGAACCAAAGAATAAGAAAGTGCTTATTAAAATGCACATGACATATCTTATTAAAAAGTATCTTGAAACGTATTATCACGAATATAAAGTTCTTAATAGTGGAAGTAAACAAATTCCTAATTATGGTAGTGAGAATCGACTACGATATTTTACTGAGATTAAAGGTTTTGCTAATAAATATAAGTTTATACCTAAGTGTAAACCTTTATATACTAAACCATATTGGCTAAATGATTATAAAGTTGATTTTCCTACTATTAAAACCATTCTTGAAGATAAACTATTTACCGATGAAGAACAACTTAAAATTAATAAATGTAAGTTCTATACAAAATTCTGCTTACATAAAGGTATTAGTTGGAAAGAACTTGATAAGAATTGGTCTGATGAATATGTTGAAGAAGTAAAAATTAAAGATAAAGCTAAAGCTGAAGCTTTTGATAAACTTGCTAAGAAATATGCTAATAAATCAAAAGCTAATTATGAAGAAGCTTTAACTAAGGCAAATAGTTCTGTTGATGATTGGAGAAAACCTAATTATACTTCTAAAATAAAGTATATGAGATATTATGCTAATTATTATAATAGAACCATTGAACCTATTCCTAGTTTTATTAATAAAGCTGTATTCTCTAATACTCAACTTAGATTTAAAGCTGGTAAACCTAATTGGGTTGAAACTAGTCGTGGTGCTATAGTTCCTCTTGAAACTGCTATAAATGTATTTAATCAACTTTATACTAATTATATTCTTAGTGGTAAAACTGAATTTAAATTCAAACGTGATGAATTTAAAATTGGTTCGTTTAGTGTTTCAAGTATTTCTTATGAAGATAAGTTCGTTGACCTTATTAAATGTGGGGATGATGAACCTGAGAAATTAGGTTATAAAGAATGGAAGTTCTGTATAGGCTGCCATATATTATGGTTTGATGATATTAAAGATTTTGCTAGATATTATAATCTGCAAAATAGACTTGCTTTTCCTCTCAATAGAACTACAGAAGAATGTATGGAAAATCATTTGATTCATTTACATAGTGGAAGAACTATTGAAGCTGTGGGAATGACTGATATTTAACTTAATAAAATAATTATGATAGTAGAATGGAAAGAAGTAGATGTTGACGGCTGTAAAGTTGTAATTGATAGTTGTGAAGATAAATGTTATATGAATAATTTTACTACTCGTACTGGAGAAGTAATTGATGTTAGACATGAACAACCAGGATTTTTTACTAAAGGTAGAACTATTTATATTGTTTGTTCAACTATTGATAATTCAATTAGAGAAATTGAAGCTACAAAGTGTAAAGTAAAATATAAATAATAACAATTATGACAGAAAGTGATTTAAAGTATTGGAAAACGGTGCTTAATGGAGTAGTTCCAGAGCATCTTGTAACTCCTGAAGTTGTTGCATTACGTGACCAGCAAAACAAAATGCTTAGTCTTATGGCTAAGAAGAATGCTGATTATGGTAATGCTTTCAATAAAGGTTGTGATAAACTAGGCTATAGATATGGTCTAGCTAGAATGTATGATAAAGCTAATCGTTTGGTTCATCTTATTGAAGATGATTTTCAAGGTTACAGTAATCCTAATGTTGAAGATGAAAGTATGTTTGATACTATTCAAGATTTAGCTAATTATTGTAATATGTTATTAGCTTGGCAAGCTAGTAATTGTGGAAATGAACCTACCATACCTTCTACGGGGCGGATAGAGACAGTTTTCGTTGATATTTCTACTCTTCTTAAAACAGATAAACTTATTCTTATTGAAGAAACCAGTAAAAGAGATGTAACTAATGAAATTATAGCTTCTTATGGTTTTGACCATCTTTGTAAAGATAAAGATGGATATGTATATAATTTATCTGCTGATGATAAAGAAATTCCTGTTACAAGCGAACATAAAGAAAATGTAGTTGCTATGTCTCCTAACGATTATGCCGCTGGAAAAGATTTTGTTAAACGTAAAAAGTAAATAACATGATTAAAGTTGTAAATCCTAGTGTTGAACTTTGGAAACAAGAAGATTATTCACTTGATGCTATTTGGAAACATATAGCTAGATGTGCTCGTGTTTGTTATCAATCGACTCCAAAGAATAATGGAGAAACTGATTATGGTTTCTTAGTTAGAACTTTATTTAGAGGTAACGATGTTGCTAATCAATCGTATAACACTAAAGATATTGTAAAATGTCATCTTTCAGTCTGTGAACACGGAACAGTTCATCTTAAATTTCCTATATTTATGCCTAGAGCCGCTGCTCAAGCTACTAAATTTATTCACAATCGATATAGTAGAAGTAGAGAACATGAAAATTATATTTATGTAACTACTAATATGAGAGTTCTTATTGAACATCATTGGATGGATGAACTTGAGTTTATAGATAATACACCTAATTGTCCTTATTATATACCAAGAGATACTATTTGTTTTATAACAGATATTGGTGCTAGTCGTGAACTTAATCGTCATAGAGTTAATAGTGTTTCAGAAGAATCTACTAGATATTGTGCTTATGATAAAGGTAAATTTGGTAATGGAATAACTGTTGCTAAACTTCCTTGGATTCCAGATGTTGATTCTGATGGACAGTGTTATAGTACAGGCTTTTATGATGATGATGAAGTATTCAATGAGAATTACATTCAAGGTCATTATTGCGAAGGTTGGACTGCTATAGATTGGTTCTTATATGGTCTTCAAGTTTGTGATTTAGTTTATCGTAAAACTCGTGAACTTGGTTGGGCTGCACAACAATCTAGAGAAATACTTCCTCTTAATACTAAAACTCAAGTAGTTCATACTGCTTTTGATGACGATTGGAATCATTATATTGATTTACGTTCTAGCGGTGTTAGTGGAGCTCCTCATCCTATGGCTAAAGTGCTTGCTGATAAAGTTGATGATTTAATCAATCCTACAACATGTGGATAAGTATATTAAATTATAATATGGGACAAATTGAAGTTACTGATATAAGTGACTTTGATGCAGAAGTTGATAAAGATTGTAATACAGATACTAATATAATTGCAGAAATGTGGTTAATTAGTAATGGTTATAATCCTGATGAAGTTCATTATATGACAACTGATGAATGTCCTTTGTGTGTACTAAATAATTTAGAAATTCATTTAAACTTATAAGATTATGGAAAAGACTATTAAAGAAGTAAAAGAACGTGCAGAGAATTTAAAGAAGAATATTCTTCAATTAATTAGTGATTTTGAAACAGCTAATCCTGAAGTTGATATTCGTGTTACTACAGGTCGCAGTTATTCTGCTAGTGAAACAGCGCATTCTCATAATGTAGATGTAAGTTTATCAATTAATTAATTATGGGTAGAAGTATTTTTGATATTGATAGAGAGCTGTATGCTCTTTATGATGAGATTGAAGAAGCAGGTGGAGAAATAACTCCAGAAATTGAAGAAAAGCTTGAACTTAATGGTCAAGAAATGACCAATAAAGTTAGAAGTATTACTAACTTTATTAATAGTTTAAATGCTTGACCTTCTTGCTATTAAGTCTGAGACTGATAGACTTGCTAAACTCAAGAAATCTAAAGAGAATACAATTACAGGTCTTACTAATCTTGTTTTGTTTGCTATTAAGAAATATGGTGTAGCAGACAAGAAAGGTAAGAAGTGGATTGATTGGGGTACAGGTAAAGTAACTATTCGTAAAAGTGAAACTGTTGAAGTTAATAGTAAGAAACTTGACGCTATTAATGATATGCTTAAAGTAACTTTCGCTAATGGTATATATACCGGTACTCTTAATCAAAATTCTTCAGTAGATGAACAAGCATTACTTGATGCTATTGTTAATACTGCTAAAGAATCTGGTAATTACGAGTGTAGTGAAATTGAAATAGAAGACCTTGATGATGTTAATATCGAGGTTACTGTTCCAGTTAAACTTACAGACCTTCTCAAGGGTGATGGTTATCAGCTTATGACTAATGTTGGAGCTGTTAATCGTGATGGTTGGAAATTTAAACCTAGTGTTGATAAGAAACTTATGAAAGTTAAAATTAAAGATGATGGTTGTGTTTCCAATATTGCTGAAATTGTTGAAAACGATAATTTAACTATCAAATAATATGAGAATTTCAGAATTAATACAAAAGCTTAACAGTCTCCAAGAAACTAATGGAGACTGTCAAGTTATGGTAGATGATATATATGCAAATAGTGTAGATTATGATTCTGCTATAGGTGTTATAAATATAAAGTCTTATTAAAATAAATAATAAAGTTATGAATAATGTATATAGTGTTAAAACAAATATTAAACTAAAGAATAATACATTTCTTTCAATTAATATTCTAGCTGATGATTTATCTGATGCTATAACTAATGCTTCGTATCTTAAATATAATGGAGAAGATTTGAAGAAACATATAGTTAGTGCAGTAATTCTTGTTTCAGATGTATTACGAGATACATGGAATGTTAAGGATTTGAATCCAGAATATAAATCAAAAGAAGAAGAAGAAAATATAAATAAATAATTATTATTATGAGTGAAGTTATTATTTTACAAGGTATTCAAGGTTCAGGTAAATCTACTTGGGCTTTAGATTATGTTACTAAAGAACCAACTAAACGAGTTAGAATTAATCGTGATTCTATTCGTAAAATGTTTGGTAAATATTGGGTTCTTGAAAGAGAAGAATTATGTAATGAAATTGAAGATAAAGCTATTGCTTATGCAATGGTTAGAGGATTTGATATTGTAATTGACGATATGAATCTTAATCCTAAATCTCTTAAACATATAAAAGAATTAATTCTTAATGTTGATAATAAAGCTAATATTATATATAAATTATTTAATACTCCTCTTGTTGAATGTGTTACTAGAGTAGAAAAAAGAAATGCTTCTCTTCCTGAAGATGAACGAATTTCTATTTCTGTTATTCTAAAAACATTTAATAAATATAAAGAAGACTATAATTTAACTGTTGAATAATGAAAATTAGTGAAGTAATAGAAAAGCTAAATGATGCTTTTAAAACATACGGTGACATACCTGTTAATATATCAATTTCTGGAGAAGCTTATGAAGACGATATAGAAGATATTCAAGCTAATGAAACAGGTGTAACTATATATAATTATTAAAATAAATGTTTAACAATTTAATAACGCTGAGTTATGAGTAAATTTAATCGTGGTGGACTTCCATGGGTACTAGGTACTGATGTAAGTAATTGTGCAACTGCGCAAGATGTAATGAAAACAGCAGGTCTTGATTGGTCTGTTCAAAAGTGTGAACTTGTAGGTAAAATGCCATTTAGAATTGGTAGTAATAACGATTTAGGAGAAGATGCTTTTGTACATGATGGTAACATTTACCGTGAATGTGCTAATGCTTTTGCTACTTATCGTACAGATTGTAATTATCCTTTAGGTATAGTTAAAGATAAGTATGAAGTTGTTCAGAATATGGATGCTTTCAATTTCTTTAATAATGCCATTGGTGAAGGTAAAGCAATTTGGGATAGAGCTGCTTGTCTTAACATGGGAGAGAAAGTATATGTTAGTGCTAAGCTGCCAGTACAAACTTCTGTAAGTAGAGACGATGTTATAGATAATTATCTTGTGTTTAGTAATGGACATGATGGTGGTTCATCTGTAGACATTATGATTACTCCTGTTCGTGTTATTTGTACTAATATGCTTAATGGTGCTTTGGATAAAGCTTCTTGTCATATTAGACTTAGACATACTAAGTCTATAAAAGAGAAACTTGAACTTGGTGCTCAAGTACTTAAAGTTGCTTGTTCTCACGCTTTAGATGCTCAAGAACTTTATCGTCATCTTACTACTATCAAGATGAGTGATGAAGAAGTTTATAAGTATCTTTGTGAATTACAACTTACTCCTGCTGAGATTGAACGTATTAATCAATATGACCCTAATAAAGGTTATGCTCGTCTTGTTGCTCGTGATTATAGACTTCTTGAAGCAGTTGAAATATCTTCTCGTAAAGCTAATCAACTTTATAATATGATGGATTATTATAATGATGGTATTGGTCAGAAAGATATTTGTGGTACAGCCTGGGGAGCATATAATGCTGTAACTGGTTTCTATTGTAACGTTGCTAATCTTGAAGGCGAGAAACGTATGAATAGTTTAGTATGGGGTAGTGCAAATAATAATATGAACAAAGCACTTAATTCTGTTGTTGCTTATGCAAGTTAGTTTTAATAAGAATGAAAATCAATTTAAAGTACCTCATTACAAAGTTGGTGATGAGGTACTAGCTTTTAGTCATATTAGTGGCAAATTCTTTGTTGGAAAAATTAGTGCTGTAAATAGTTACGCTGATGATAATCAAAGTGTAGTTAATTACACTATTATGATTGATGAAACTAAAGGTGTTCCTAATGTTCCTGAAGAACTAGTATTTGACAACAAAGATGATGCTAAAGAATGGGTAATATCGTTAGAAATGATGTTATATAATTTTTAATACGAACATCCTTTACGGGGAGGATAGAGTTGCTACTAGTGCTAGAGTATTAGGAGTTACTAAAGCCGCCCCGTAGAAGGCGTGAAGTAGGAGATGGTAATACTACTATAGAAAATGTTGTAGATATATACAACATTTAGCTTAAAAGTTGTGCTAGTATACTACTTTTTAGTTATCTTTGCCGTGTCAAAACATCATGGGCTAATATATATTATATATATAGAGCCGATTTTTGACGCTGTAACTAATTGATTATCAGATAGTTATAGTTAGCCTTAACACAAATTAACGACATTTTTTCCTCGTTTCTGTGATAGAAACGAGGAATTTTTCTATCTTTGTAGTGTCGTTATTAGTTAAGGTAGTGAAGTTATGATTGAAGTACTTAATTTTACAACTATTATGGAAGAACATGAAGCTAGAAATAAAATTAAAGGTAAAGATACTAAAGTAACTACTGTTTATGAAGTGTTTAGAGGTACTGGTAAATTTGTATCCACTATGATACATAAAACTTGTAGTAAAACTGCTTGTGATATTGCTTGTTGGATTAGCGATACAATGAAACCTTCACAAACTAGTATTGAATTTAATTCTAGAACTTTAATTGAATCTTCTCAGTGTAATGCTAAAACTCCTGACACAATAAGAAAAGCCATTAAAGAACTTATTGATGTAGGAGCTATTATTAAATGGAAAGATATTGAAGGTCTTCCTAGTAATGTAGAAGTTGGTAATAATTGGTATCTATTAAATCCTCAAATGATTAAATGTATTGGTTGTGAGGGATTTAAAGAACAAGTTAATACTACTCTAAAGTGTATAAGAAATAGTAAGAATTATCAGATTAATGAATATTCTGCTATAGTATATAATTTCAATAATTAAATTATGAGTCAATTAAGTAATCGTATTGCAGAAGCACTTATTAATTATGCAAATGCTTTTAAAGACACTCCCGATAATAGAGTGTTAGCTGAAAAGGAGCTTAAAGAAGCTCTTCGTACAGCCATTGATTTTGTTCCTGTTAAGATTTGGCTTGACCCTAAAGTTAAAGCACAAATTCCAGAGTATGCTCATTATATGAGTGAAGGCGATAAAGATGGTCATGCTTACGGACATGCAACTGATGCAGCTTGTGATGTCGTTTGTACATCTATTGAACTTAAAGAAGATGGAAGAATAGTATGTGGTACTGGCATTCATGTAGCTACTGAATATCGTGACGAAATTAGTATTTTTGCTAATAGTCGTTTTACTAAGAGTAAACTTATTATGCAAAATCTTCCTCCAACAATTGATGAATCATATAGAGGAGAAATATTTATTGTATTTCGTAAACTTAGTGAAGATGCCGAACTTCCAAAAATTGGTGATGTGATTGGTCAATTTAAAGTTCCACACGACCGTCAAATTTGTTGGAATATTGTTGATAATCTAGAAGACCTTGGAACAACTGATAGAGGTGATGGTGGATTTGGTTCTACAGCAAAGAAATAATTAATAATTTAAATAGTAAATAATATGAAAAAGTGGGTATCAGAAATGATTAAGCAGCACGCACATACTGCTATCGAAGTTAATAACGTAAGTAAGTTTATTGAAAATGCTAAGAATAGTGATAAAGTTGGTAAAGTAACTTTTGCTAATCTTGCTTTGCTTCTTAGAGATTTGAAGAATACTGCAAAGACTTATGAAACTATTCTTAATAATGAAGGAGTTCATTTTACTCCTGATGGTTCTTATTATGAAAAAGTAGCTGAGATAAATGAAAAGAAAAATCCTGATAATAACGACTAAGAATTGTCTTGGTTGTTCTATAGCAATAAATAATACTCAAACTGTTATTGCTAAATCATCTAAAGAAATAGCTCTTGAAATTAAAGATTTTACAGAGCTTCCTAAAAGACTTATTCATAAGTATAAAGCTTATGATTATCCTACTACAGTATTTTTTGAAGATGATGAAATAACATTTAAGTATGTTGGTAGTACGCATGTAAACTGTATACAGAGGTATATAGATTTGTATTTGAAATAAAATTACTGAAAAGTTTTTCTTCCGTTGTTACTGCTAGTGCTTGTGAAAGTACTAGCAGTTTTTAATTTAAAAATTAATATGAATACAAATATCAAAAACATAAGAATATAGCTATACTTATATTTGCTATTATAGCTGCCGGACTTGGTGCTTGTAGTTATACTAAAGTTTCTAACGATAAAGCTGTAAGTGTAGATACTTGTGGAATTAATGATGATTTTTATGAAATTAATGATGTTGATTCTACAAATGATGGATATGACACAGATAGTGTTATTTATCTTGACGCAAAAGGTAATATAGTTAAAGCTCCTCTTAATCAAGAAGCTAATTAATTATATGGTAGTAGATTGTTTCAAATAGTGCTGCGTTCTTGAGGAATTTAAATTCTCCTCTGTCGCATTGATTCTCTTCTTCTGAATAGTTATTCAGTCGTAATATCAAAGTAGCTTAGAAGTCATTTAAAGTGTAATTTAATAAATAATTATTCTTACTTGTCAGTCTTATTTCAGCTCCAGGCACATGAGTTTAAATCTGTGCAACTTAGTGGGAAACTCCCACAATTACACTATAAATGATTTCTAAGCAACTTACATATCAAAGATGATTAATCATACTACTTTAATTATTTGACCGCTTACGAAAGAAATTGAAATGTTAGTTATGTTTTTGATATTTGTACTCCATGTTATAAGATTTTATACTCTAACACAAGCAGCAGCGGCTGCATTTACATCATTATTATTATGAGTAGCTTGTCCGTGAGGATGAGTTACTCTTTTTTTTTATTCATTAGTAGCAACACGTTATAACACATTAAACGAAAAAGAGCTAGACAGTCATCACGACTATCTAGCTCAATAACTTTATAAACATTACCTTAAACAACATTTAAAAACTCTATAAAGATTTTTATTTTTAGCAAGTAGTTTAGAACTTATAGCATTTGTTACTCTAGCAGGATTCGAACCTGCTCTGACAGAACCAAAAACTGTAGTGCTACCATTACACCATAGAGCAGTATTTCCGCATATACTTTATATAGTAATCACATGGCAAAATAAGAAAACCTTTATCTGCTGCAAAGATACTATTATTATTTGTATCTCCAACAGATAAAGGTCTTAATTAATTATTGTTAGTAGAAATACTACTATCAACATCCTTTATGGGGCGGCTTACTTATCAAATGATGTAGGAACAAATCCAAGTATATTTTGACCATAATGATAATAACTATTACTCTTATCAATAGTAGCAAGATTATTATAAGCTCTATAAATAGGAACTTGTCTCATAAGTTTAACTTTAAATTTATTCTCACCTTTGTAACGACCAGTAGTATAATTATAATCAAATTCATCATCAAACATAGCATTTGCTACAAGATTAAGACTATTGATAATATCATTAGGCATATTCATCATTGCAATAGGAGAACTCCAAAGTTGCTTAGCATTATTTGGAAGGAATATTGGATTATACATCATACTTTCAGTTGCAAGTTGGTCTGCACTATAAAGTATAAGATTAGGAAGAAGAGTTTTATCTTTATCTTTATCATCCCAAACTACATTAGTAGCAATAGCAATCATAATAGCAGATAATGCACCAAATATATCACCAGCAGTTCTACGAATAGCAGCTTTCTGATATTCAGGTAATGCTTCCCAATTAACTCTAATATTCTCAGCAAAGTTTACATAAGCGGCAAAAAGACTTTGAGTACCTTCAAGTGCTTCAAGCTGTTTATCGTCTAAAAGTTTATGTCTTTCGTTATATTGACGAATAGGCATTGTAAGGAAATCCATAAGAGCAGGACCACAACCTACACGAGTATCGCCTGTTTCTTCATTGAAATAACCTTTTCTTCTCCAATGTTTAAGAATACCTGGATATATATGTTTATGATATTGCATAACAAGACTACCCCACCAATATTTTTCAAGTTGAGCAGCACCAAGTCTATCATATACACCATGTATCTCTTTATTAACAGCAATAACTTTACCTTTGAACTCTCCAAGAAGAGCATAAGCATCATTTACTTCTCCATTAGTACTTTGTTTAGAAAGTTGTTCCATAAGAGAACCATCTTTAAAACCTAGTTTACCATCAACCAAATCAAGTTGTTCCATAAGAGTAGGATTAACTTCAAACTGTTCCTTGGCTTTAACTTCAAGTTTCTTACGTTTAGCAACAAACTCTTTACTTTGTTTATTATTAAGAAAAGTATTCTTAAACTCAGTAGCTAAATCTCTTCTTCCTCTAGCATATTCTTTAAGTTGATTTGGGTCAGACTTTACATCATTTACAAATTTCTCAAATCGAGCAGCAAGAGGAGTACCAGCAATAAGTTGTCTCATAGCTTCTTCATGAGAAGCAACTTTATACTGAGACCAAGTCATAGCTTGATAAGGAAGTCTACCTTTATTTTTATAATCGTCTACAGGAACAAGTCTATTCTACAAACATCATAGCAAACATGGCACTATTTTGCATGTGATGTTCACCCATAGCGTTAGGAGAATACATTAAGGTTTCTAAGACGATTAATAGCATCCCACTAGACTTTAAAACTACCACTAGGTCTACCAAGTACTTCATCAAAATCTACTACATTCATAAATTTAACAATAGCATCAGCAAGACTAGTACTATCTTCTCTAGTCATTCCTACTTAAAAAAGATAAAGAAGCACTATACCACATAGTTTTAGCTTTATTCCAAGCAGAAGTACCAAAGTAAGCTTTAGCTACATGTTCAGCAAAAATACCACTACGACCAACAGTAATGTTACCAATACCACCAGTAATATTTAACATCATAAACTTAGCACTAGTAAGACTTTGTGCAATATTAGCACCTTTAGTAAGTTTATTATTAGGAAGTTTATATCTATCATAGATAAGTCTATTACCCCAATTAGTAAACTGACCATAAAGTCTTTCATCATAAGGTTTTTCAGTATAACGAGTAACATCATTAGTGCTTCTATTAAGGTCTTTTCTTAGATTACTAAAACCTATATTATCATCAAGTACAGGAGTAGCTTTAATCATATTTTGACCATAATAGAAAAGATACTTATTATCTTGAACAGCATTTTGATGACCAGCAAGTCTAATAAATTGACTAATACTAGAAACAAAATCTCTATTAACAAGAGATTGATGTATTGCTTTATTATTCTTTTCGGCAGCATCAAGTCTAGCATTATGTTCACTCATAGCTTTATTATACTCTTCATCAGTAGTATATTGGTCTCTCTTTGGTTCAGCAGCTTTAATTTTATCAATGTCTTCACTATTTTTATTAGTAAATTCCCTACCAATCATAGGAAGTACTGGAGTTTTATCAGTAGAATAACTCATATCAGCATGAAGACTATTTTTACCAACAGAACTAACATTAGCATTCCAACCAGCAAATTCAGCTATTTGTTTACCAAACCATTTAAGGTTATGGTCAGCTTCTTTTGCTGTAATAGGAAGAAAACCTTGACTAATAATGCGACGACTAGCTTTATCTCTAACAATCTTATCTAATGTCGTTTCAATAAGTTTCTTAGCTTGTTTCTCATTGTCGCTAAGAGTTACATTGTTAGCATAATTCTCATCATTTATACCACGTTTAAAGTTCTCAGCTTGAGTAGTATCCTCTTTATAATCAGGATTACGATATTCTTCTTTAGGAATAACATCTAATTGATTATAACTAGCAGCCCAAGTACCATTAGCATAATTAGGTTTAATACTAGTCTTTTGCCAAATACCTATTGGGTCAAACTTATGGGTATAAACGTTCCATACATGATTACGAGTAAACCATTTATCAAACTCTTCTTTACCTTTAGCTCTAGCTTCAGCCATAGCATCACTATAATAAGGAGTTGTAGTAGTTTCAAGATACTCGTTAATAGTAGCAAGAGCTTTAGTTTTAATCTCTGCTTCTTTACTCAAATCTTTAGCTACTTTCTGATTTTTCATACCAGTATAGAACTCATCTTTAAGAGTAAGAGTACCATAAAGAAAACGATTAGGAAGACGAACTGATTTATCGTACATATAATTACCATCTGAGTCTTTAACAATATGACCTTTTTCGTCATATTCAAAATCATATTCCATATTAGCATCTTCCCAAGCTTTGAGATATTCACCACCAATAGTTTTAGCTTTACCGTATTCAATATCAAATTTAGGACTATATTCAGTGCGCATAAACTTACGAATAAAACTACCAACAGTAGAACCATTACCAGGAATATCATTGTCAACTATAGTCTTCTTTGTATTACGAAGTTTCTCATACAAATCAGCAAGTTTATGAAGTTCTTCAATACTAATTTGATGTCTATCAGTAATAGTATTAACTTCTTTCTTAGTAGTATCATAATAAGGACGAAGAATTTCATTAACTTCGTTAACTAATTTAAGATACTCAACGTTAGCTTTACCTTCTTTGCTATTAGAAGTGAGCATTCTTTGTACTACAGCAGGAAGAACTTTCTTTTGTTCAGGAGCATTATTAATTAATATTTGCTCATTGCCAGCAGAATAAATAGTATTATTATAACGACCAGCTTCATCTTTTCTTATAGCTTCTTGTTCTTCTTCAGTAAATATGTCACCACGAATACGACCTTTACCATCATAAACATTTTCGCCATTAGCAAGTTTAATTTTGATAAGTTTAGCCTTATAAGATATTTGATTATTTTTCTCTACTCTACCTTTAGAAAGAATACCATAAGCTACAGCAATTTCATCACTAACTTTAGGGTCTACGTGCCAAGTAGCATTTTGCTCAAGCCATTCTTTAGCTCTTTGATACTTCTCATCATTAGCAAGAACTTCATCAGAAACTTGTTTATTACCAAAAGCGTCACGTTTTTCAGCTCGCTTAATAATATCAAGTCTTTTATCAAAGTTCTTCTTCAAAACCGTCTTTAACTCTAGTATCATTGTACTCTTCATTTATACCACGTTGACGTTTAAGATATTGATTAAGTTTTACAGCAGCTCCTTGAGAGTTTAATACAGCTTCATCATATTTAGCTTTATCCACTATGATAGGTTTACCTTCTTCATCAAAACCTTTAGTACCTGGAATAGGATTAGTTTCATCATAGATAGGTTTCTCACTACCATCATCAAAGTTTATTGTAGACTCAAGTTGATTAATGTCTCTTCTAAGTCTACGATATTCTTCTTCATTCTCAGGACTAAGAACACCTTTAATACGAAGACGATTGATATTTCTAATTTGCTCTCTAAGTTTTGTATATTCAGCAAAAATAGTAGGAGCCGTATTAAGCATATAATCATCATTATCATACATAGATTTATAATACTCATCCTTGAACTGTTGATTAAGATGAGCAATCTTAAAAGCATCATATTCATGCTTAGCTTTAAGATAAGCCATAGGATTATTAATGACATCTTTGCGAGCTTCATTTACTTTATTTCTAAGAGTATCTAAATCTTCAACAAATTTATCAGTATAATCCCTAATAAGTTTACCGTTCTTATCAACAAGTTTATTCCAATTTATATGACCGAGAGCTTTAATAGCTTTTTCAAATTCACGAGCATCTTTAGCTGCTTGCATATCTTTAGCTCTAATATCACTAACTATATGTTTACTAATATTTTGAATAAGATTATTACCAGTATCTTGTAAATCTCCAATCCAAGCATCACACCAAGTAACAGCATGATAACCATTAATAATATCAACTAAACCGTTTTGGATATTAGGGTCGTCAGACCATTTAGCAACAACTTCTCTAGCAAATCTTTCATTAAGAGTAGTAAGATTAAGTTTGTTACGTAAATCTCCAATAGTTTTCTTAATATGATTAATGAAATCTATCACTTCAGGATTCTCATTTTCATCAACTACAACATCAAATATAGTACCATATTTATTAATAAGACTATCTGTGTCAAGAAGTAACTTTTGGAAACGTCTTTGTTCACTAGGATTATTACGAATCATTTCTATAGTTTCAGGAGCAAATATAGAAGCATAAGTTTCATCTTCTTTTTTATAGAATTGGTCAGCATCAGCTATAAGTTTCTTAGATGTAGCACTAGTGAATCTATCAATAGCTTCATAAAGTTTAGGAGACATATTGGTATAATCAGTACTAACATTCTCAAAACCATTATTATTCATAAATTGAACTTCGCGATAAGCATTGACATCACCTTCATGTGCTCTACGATTAATATCAGTGAACATATCAAAATTATATTCAACCGATGTACTTTCCTTATCATTAGTAGAAGGAATAATCTGAACAACTTTAATTGGATAAGGAATTACTTTACCTTCAGAATCAAATATTACTTTCGATTCTTTAGCAAAAGCAACTTTCTTAGTAACTTCATTGCCATCAATTACATCATGAATAATTTGAAAATTACCAAATCCTTCACCAACACGATTATAAAGATAACTATTGTTTATAATTTGAACACCTTTAGCATCACTCTTAATAAGATTAATAATCTTATCATAAGCATCGCGAGCTCCACCTATATCACCAATAGTTCTATCTTTATTTATGTCAAAACCAGTATTAACTCTACCTTTAGAAGAAATAGCTCTTTCATTAGCGTATTCTTTACGAAGTTCATCTGCTTCTTCTTTAGTAAGTTGATTACCTTGAAGTTTGTTATCAATAATAGTTCTATAATACATCTCACTATAAAGAGTATTATTAGCTTGATTAACAGAAACAATACCATGTTCGTTTTCTTCAAGCATACTAACAGGATAAGCAAATATTATATCACCGTGACGAACAGTCTTATAAAGATTCGTAGTATTAACACCACGATTCTTAAAAGTAAGTTTTACATAAGGATTAACTCTATCAGTCCAAGCGTTATAAATTCCATACTTAACAGCAAGTTTAGTATCATCAGGAGCAGTAGTATTATCTTGAACCACTTGAGGTTTATTATCTACTACATCTTCTACGGGGCGGATTTCCGTCTCTTCCGCAACAGTTCTAGTAGCAGCAAATTCATTATTAATATCTGATTCTGTAATATCATTTCTACGAGAAGGAACATTAAACGTTATAACTCCATCTGGAGCACTAAGTTCATTAACCCAAATTTTACCTACTCTTTTTTTCTTTACAGTTCTCTTTGGAACCATACCATTATCAGAATGACTCCTTAAATAATCATCACGATAATCATCGTAAGTAATATGCTTAAAATTAGCATCTATTTGACTAAGAAGACTAGTAGCTTCTCCGTCTTGATTAGCAAACAAAGTATTATCACGAAGAGTGCTATTTTTAATAATCTTATTAACACCGTTACGACGCATCTTGAAACCTTCAACTACAAACGCATATTTAATAAGGTCTATAGCTGCAAGTTTAACAAGAGGATTCTTACTCTTAGTAGCAGTTTCAAAAAGATTGTAAGCAGTTTCAGTATCTACATTATCATCATTGAAACGAATAGATTGAGCAGCACATTCTTTATTACCAACACGATAATTATCTTGAAGGTCAACTTTAAGTTTACCAAATATACCAGCATCTTCTGATTTACTTTGCAACCAGGCAACTTTTTTGAGCAGGAGTAAGTTTAGCCCAAGCATTAATTTCATCTTGAGTTGGTTCAGTAATATCCTCAACATCAAAATGAAATACTGGACTACCACTAAATCCATAAATACGAAGACGCTCTTGCAAATCGCTTGTTTGAGTTGACTCAAGACGCCCCGTAGAAGAGTTGATAGTATAACCTAATCTAATTCCATCAGCATTATTATAAGCAGCACCAATAACATATTTCTCATAGTCATTATACTCTTTCTCAGTAAGTCTACGAGGAGTAGGAAGCATTCTACTAAGAGATTTAATAGTAGTTACAAAAGCACGATTTTGAGTTTCAAAAAGCATACTATTAACTACAGTACTAGTAACCGAAGCATACTTTAAGAAAGCATTAAGAGAAGGATAAGCAGATTCGTGAGTATCTTTTACATAATTATCTTTATCTACAATACCATCTTTAATAAGTCCAGGATAAATACTTTCAAGGAAAGGAATACCATTCTTACTAAGTACTTTAGCTTGTTTGCTATTATTTATATCTTTAATAGTTTCAAATACTTCATTAGTAGCAAATATAGTTTGTTTAGCACCAAACTTATCAGGATTACAAACTCTTACAGTTTTCTGAATTACATCAGCTAAACGATTAATATCGTTGTAAGCCATAAGAATTTCTACTTCACGAGCAAGAGAAACATTGTTTGTATTCTTTACATCATTAGCTAATTGTTCTTCATCAAGAACAATATTATTGTTTTTAATGAAACTATAGTTTGTACCAAGTTTTTCATTAATGGCTTCAACTACCATTTTACCTGAATATAAAGAGCTACTATCAACACCAAGTTCTTCAGCTACTTCTTTAAGAGCATCAACTATAGGCTGAGCAGAATCTTCACTATAAACAGATTTACCTTTATTATAAGCATTAACTATACGAGTTACAGCAGGGTGCATCATAAATGCAACACCGGTCTTATAATTACTACCTACATCAGGGAAAGTTTTATACACTGCAAAAGTAAACTCATTTACATTAGGTACAGCACCTTTCTTTACAGCATCAAGAATATGAGCTGTAGTCTCAGAACTATAAGCAGTAAGAATACGTCCATCTACATTTTTATTATCGTTGGTCCAACCAATAGTAGTATGAGTTACAAGATAATCTTCTGTATCTTCATCAGTAGTGACATTATTTTCACCAAATCTATCTATAAGCTCTTTAGCATTATAATTATTTTTATCATAACGAATTGTTATTTTATAATTGTCATTAATAGTAGGACGAACAGTATTACAAATAGAAAGAAAAGTATCACGAGTAACACTAAATGCTTTAAGCTTAGCACCACTCATAACATCTTCTTGATATTCAGCTTGGTCAATAAAATCATAACAACTACGACCATTACGAACACTCTTAACAACATCATTCATAATACTATCGCGTGCAGCAATAATATCTTCAAATTGAGATTGACCAGTATTTTCTTCAAAAGCTTCATCAGATTGAAGAATACGAAGCATATCATCAAGTATACGATTGTTACGAGCTTGACGACTATTCTTTTCTTCAATACTATTAGCTTTACTAAATTCTTCACGACTAAGAAGTCCACCTTCTTGTGCAGCATTAGCTAAGGCAGTAGATTCGTTAACTCCATTTTTAACAGCTTCTTCTAGTTTAGCTTTAGATTCATCATTAAGTTGTTCTTTTACATAATCATCATATAATTTACCAAATGATTCTTTATAAGCAACTTTTTGAATATCACCATCTTTATCTATATACGTATTGTGTTGAATACCATATACAGAATCAATATCAAAGTCAGAACCAGTTTGAGCAACCCAATCATCAGGAACAACAATAGTTGAACCTTGAGCATCATCGGTAAATCCAACTACCTTCATAGCACAAATAGATTGCTTACCTTCAGTAGGAATACGATAACCAATAATGGTATCAAGTTTAGCTCTTTGAAGTTGTTCAAGAAGTTCTTCATCGCTGGCTTTATAAGTACCATCTTCATTTTTAGCAAAACCAAAGTTGCTCTTAGGAAGAAGAACTTCTATATAACGTCCGCTATTAGGATGATAACGAAGATGCTTTGAATAACCTACATTAGTTACTTGAGCAGCATGAAAACCAGGCAACTTCTGACGAGTAATAGCGTTATTAAACATAGACTGACAAACATTCTGAGCTTTACTCATCATATTAGTCATATATGTAGGCATAATAGTATTAGCTCTTCCAAGTTCAGTATAAGGAGTATCTTCATTGAGAGTAAAGAACTCTAGAATATTACTATCAAGACCTTGACGAAGACATTCTTTACGAAGCTTATTAAAGAACAGTTTCATATCAAGTCCTTCAATATTTCCATTAACATCGAGTTTAATAGAACCATCTTCATTTGTAGGAATATTAAGTTCCTTAACAAGACTATTGAAACTATCTTTAATATTAGCAACATAAAGTCTAAAAAACTCTTTCTTAACATCTCCGATAGTTCCAGTATCAGGAATATTATCAACAATCTTCTTCATAATCTGAATAGCAGCTTTATTTTCTGCATTCATGTGTTGAGGAGTTTCTTGCTGAGTATAAAGGAAATTATAAGAATAAGTCTCTTTATAATCTTCTACATGATTATTAAAATCTTGAATATGAGCATCAGTAACTTCACCTGTTTCTTCATCAAATAAAGTAAGAACACCAGCTTTACCAGCTTTAGAAGTTTCTTCTGTATTAAGTTGGTCGATACCATTATCTTTCATAAGATTATATACTTTCTCAAGGTCAGTACCTTCGATAAATCTAGGTACAAGAACAAGTTCTGCATTCTTAATTTGACGAGGAGCATAAGTATTAATCTTATCGTTATAAGTCATATCATAATAGAAGTTCTTTTGTACTTGAACAAAATTTTTAATATCATCTACTCTAAGAGGTTTACTTCTATCCATAATACGCTCAATAAGAGGCATATATTTATTAAGTTGACCTCTACCTGCAACACGACGAATCCATTCTTCAAAAGTAATATAAGATTGAGCATCGTTTACAGTAGTATTTTGATAACCTTCCATGTGCTTATTTGCTTTAGCAATAGCTTCAGCTTCTGTAAGTTCATGGTCATGCTTCATATAAACACGAGCAAGTTCATGAACAACAGGACCGTTTTGAGAAGCTTCATGAGAAGTTCTTACAGTATTCTTAATAGTAATACCAACAAAACCAGGACGTTGAGTAACATGAAGACCAATACTATTAAGTTTATCTTGAATAGCTTGACTATTAAGATAACTCATTTTCTTTAAGTCTGTCAACATCATATTTTCATCTTGATAAATATTAAAAGTACTATAAGGAGTACCACTAGCTTGACCTTCCTTAGCACGTTTCAAAAAATCTTGAGAAGACTTATAAAATTTATCATCACCTTCAAACAAATCATCAAAATAATTATAAGCAAGACGATAATTAAGAGCAAAGTCAGCAACATTATCATCATTGATAAGTCCAGCTACATCAAGATTTTTAAATTCATCCATACGTATAGCAGAACTATCAATATAATCACTAATAAATTCTGCTATTTTGTTATCAATAGCTTCAGCTTGTTCTTTAGTATGATTAAGTTTAATCTTACCATTCTCATAACCAAAATGAATAAAGCCACCTTTACTACCATTATACAGACTATCAAAATAATCATCAAGAAGTTCCTGACCATAATTACGAACTTTACCAGTCTTATAATTAGTAATAGTAAACTTATCACTATGGAACATATTTCCAACTAAACCATAATTAGAATCAAGATATTTATCTTTCTTAGTTTGATAATTAGCATAAAGTCTACGAGCAGATTCTTTATCTAATCCAAAAGCATTATTAGGATTAAACTTAGGTTTACCATCAGCTTCACGCTGAATAACACCATCATCACCAGTCAAGAATATCATATTAATAGCTTCAGCCATATTAGTCAACTCTTGATTGAATATCTTTCTAAATTGTTTGTAAATAGGATGTTCTCTATTAACTTGATAATTAACTTGAACATCACCAATTCTACCATTACGATAAGCTTGTTTACGATGCTTGTCATATATCATAGGACGAAGATTATCTCTCATTTCATTATTATCAAGAATAGTAGCTTTACCATTCTCAATAACAAACTTATTCATACCTTTTACAGGGCGAATAGAACCAGTAATAATATATTTATTTACATTACCTTCTTCATCAGCAAATTGATAACCAATAGTTGCAGTTTTACCATCATTACGAATAATCTCATTCTCATATACAGAACGAGTAATATTATTATCAGTTAAATCTCTAGTAATTTGAGCACGGTCACTACGATTATCTTCAAGTTGAATAAATTTAGCTCTAGGATTAGCTTGATTAAATGCAGATTCAGACATACTAGCAATATGCTCTGCAACATAATTCTTAATATAATTATCTACATCAGCAGCATTTGTTACAGTTCTAATTGGATTACTCTTAGTTATATGATAACGTGGAGCACGAACTACAAATGTTTTAGGAGCATCAGAAGGAGTTCTCATAAAGTAATTAGCAAGAGGAATACTATTAGTTACTCTATCGGCATCAATATTTTTATCGCTATTAAAATAATTAGCAAAAGCAGTATAAACGTAATCACCTTTACTCATCTGAGCATAAGTAATACCTGTGCCTTCATCAGTTTTTACAGCTCCATTAAATAATGCAACATTAAGTAAACCAGAAGCATAATTAGTAACACCATATTTCTGTTTATCAGCATCATAATAAAAGAGACCATAATTTACAATCTTACCATTTTCTCTAGTCTCAATAAGAATATTGCTAAGATTATATTGATTGTTCTTAAACTTAAACTTAGCAAAATTAACAAGAGATTCAGGAGCAGTATTGCCTAATTCGTCAGTAGTAGTCTTAGGACTATTGAGTACTTTAAGAAGATAGGTAATCATAGAACTGTTGATAATATCAGATTGAAGATTACCTAAACCATTACGAGAATTAAGTTCAACTTTAACAGAAGAATAAGGATAAAGTTTATCAGCTAAAGCAATACTTTGAGTAATACTATCTTGAGAACGATAATCACTAAATCGAATATTATCTCTTTGCTTAACAAGTTTATCTATTTCTTCATTAATTTTATCTATACCTTTATGTTCTCCAGCTTCATTGAGAGCGTCAATCTTAGTTTGAAGCTTCCTAATTTCTTTGTTAATGCTACTAATAGCATCACGATTTTCAGTATATTGAGAAGTAGTAGCATCAGAAGCTTTAGCTATCTTTCTGAGACTATCAGTAAGATAACGCATATTGGTAGTAACTTCACCGTTATTAGCAAGACGAACATAATTATCAATAGAAGCTTTATCTGCACTAGGATAATAATCTTTAATGCGAGAAGCAATTCTATCAACAATAGTATTATAAAGTTTAGTTTGGTCCAAAGCAAACTCATCGCCAGCAGCAAGAGCTTGAGTATATTCTATAATAGTTTCATCTACTTCGTTAGCAAGTTTATTGGTAACATCAGAATCAGTATTTATATGAGTAAACTTAGCGTCATTAAGGAAACTAAGAGCATGAACTTGCTGAGCATTACTATTCTTATTGCTCTTATTCATAGCTGTATTCTCATCAGCAATACGAGTTTCATATTTATTAATTACAGTTTTGAATTGAGTATAAAGACGAGCAGCATAATCTAAATCAGAAGTAAGGTCTTTATGAAGTTTAATAAGACCTTCCATACCAGGAATATTGCTAGCTTCTTTTACACTATCAATAAAAGTATTAAGATTAGAAACATCTTTCTTAGCACTAAGAGTACTAATAATATCTTTTACGTCAATATAATCTACGTTACCAGTAGGATTGTTTTTATCATAATCATAAACATCCTTTACTTTACCAGACTTTAAAGTCTTAGTACCAACAGTATTACTAGTAAGTTTAGGTATCATAGAAAGATTAAGACGAATATCAAGGTCAAAACCTTTCATATAACTAGAACCAAGACCACTATGGTCGTTCCAAGTATTATCTTGTCTATCGCCTACACTAAGTACATCTTCATCTTCATTATTATTATAAGAAGAATCATCTACTGAATCAAAATCTTCAGCATAATCTTCAGCAAGACTAGATTCAGTTTCATCACTATATTTTAGATTACCAATAATAGGGTCAGCAATAATAACTCTGTTAAAGAAATCTTTACCAGTAGTATCTTTAAATATATCTTTATAAATAGCAAAAGTATTCTGAACTTGAACATCACCATTCTTATCAAAAGCTTTAGTTATAGCAAGCATAAGTTCATCTTTCTTATAATAAGTTTCATTATTATTAAGAAGAGCATCAGCTATCTTATTAACTTCAGCATTAGTTGCAACTTTACCAACAGCTTTTAGATAATTAGCAGCAACATCCTTAGTTATTCTAACTTTTGTACGTTTAATTAAATCGCCAAGAATAGTATCTTTGTTGGTAATTTCTCCACTTTTAATATCACTAACATACATACTACGCATAATATTAGGAATCGCTCTAGTAATAGCATATACTTTTGCATGACTATCGCTATAACCAAAAGCATCTACATCCTTAGCATAATAAGTACCTGTACTTTGAGCATTAACATCAAAGTGAATACTATTATAATAACGGATAGCAGTTTTAGCAATAACTCCTCTTTCAGAATTATCAACACTAGGAATATTATCAGTATGATTTACTTTCTGATAATACTTAACAAACTCATCAGTAAAATCTCCAGTTTCAGGATTACTAATAAGACTAACTAACGCTACAAAACGAGCATTATTTGCTCCAACCTTACGTTTAATGCTTGTGCCAGCACTTGTTGTTTTAAAATTACAAGCCATAACTTTATTAATTAAATTAGTTATTAAAAAGTAAAGTTCTAGAGGATTTTAAATTCTCCTCTAGAACCTTGAAATACATTCTATGAATAATCTATCTACAAGACATCGAAATCGCAGCAGAGCTAACGAGAGAAGCAAATTTGGCACGTTCCGACATCGGAATAGATTCAATTGCAGAGTTGAATGAATTGAAAGTTACTTCTTCACTAGTACTTTCATCAGCATCATATTCATCATCAGCATCAACATCTTCATCCTTAATATCAAAAGTTTCATTAGCACTTCCAACATCATCGCCATCTATAATACTATTTGTATCATCAGCAACTGTTTGTGTTTCGACTTCTTCTATACGCCCCGTAGAAGGTGTGTTTGGTTGAGTAACTTCTTCTTCTTTTTCTTCAGCTTTAATTTCAGCTTCTTGATTGTTCTTAAATATTTCACCAAGAGCTTCCATTTGTTTAGCACGAAGACTATTAGGACGAATATTAATACCAAATAAGTCACCAATAAACTTGAGTATTTTCTGCCAAATAGTATTACCTTTAATTACTCCACCATCAGCATCAACTTGATTAAGATAATTCATCAAATCAACATTGGTAAGAGATTCAACAATAAACTCTTCTAGAGCATCTTGAGGATTCTCACGAGTAGCATAACTTTCAGCAGTAAAAGTATTAACATTATTAAGCCAATTACTAATCTTTTCAAGAGTAGCTTTATCTTGAATATGTCTACGTTGTTTAATCTCATCAATATTTCCTGCTTTTAAATCATTAATATCTTGATTAATAGCAGCAGCAAAATCATCATAAATATCTTGCATTCTGTTTCTAAGATTAGCAACTGCATTAGGATGACGTTTATTATTAGCCATATCTTCAATATAACCATGAAGATTTTCGTGCATCAAAGTTCTAATAGCTCTACCTTTTTCACCAGGTTTCTTACTATTAATCATATCTAAGAATTTCTGACCAATAACAACTTTACCACCTTTAGTTTTGCTCCAAACAGCATTAGCTTGTGCATGTTCTTTACTCATAAATTCTTCGTCAAAGATAATATCTTTAGCTAAAAGTTTACGTAAAGAACTATCACTTTTAATACTATTTAGTTTCTCTTTAGATGTATCATCTAATAAAAGAGCACTAGCAACTTCAAAACCTTTATCTGTAGAATCAGATGTTATAATAGATTTAATTTCATCAGCTTTAGAAGTATAACTATCACTAACATCTTCTACGGGGCGGCTTTCCTGTTTATTTGTTACTTGAAAACTAAATCTAGCATTAGCTCCTTGTTTATTAATAGCAGTTCTTCTAATATTACTACCATTCTCTTGAGCCATATTAACTCTAATAAGATTGTTTTGCTGAATAAAGTCTTTAAAACTATCATAAGTAAGATTTATACCATTCTTTCCTTTATATTCAGGAATAGTAATTTGAAACTTACCGTCAGTAGTTCTACTAGTAATACCTTGAAGAGGAATATTATGATTATTATCAGACTTTAGAACAGCAAAGTTAATATTGAAGTTGAGACTTTCTATTCCTTTAATAAGTCTATCAGTTATAGCAGATAAATCGCTACCATAAGAAATATAAGTAGGTTTACCGTCAACTTTACTAATTATTTGACCTATACCATCACCATTCTTATCTCTATAGAAAAGAAGCTGATTATTCTTATTACCAAAGTTGATTCCAAGAATATTTGCAGTTCTAAATACAGATAGTTCTTTACTAAGGAAAATAGGATTTTTATTAATATTAAGAAGATTATCAATAAAATCAATAAAGTTATCTCTATTCTCAGCAAAATCACCATCGTTAAGAGAAGCAAGTCTATCTTTAATTTGAATAACTATAGCATTTTGAAGTTGCTTAAAGTCTTTACCTGTTTCAACATGATGTTGTTTGTCATCTTTTGTATAATATGTACCACCTGTCCAACTTACAGGATACGCGTTGACAATATCAACAGTACCGTTATTACGAGGAACAGTAACATAAGTTCGACCAACGTTAACAAGAAACTTATTACTTCCAATACCATTAATAAATTCACCATTAGCAGACTTAGCAGCAATTTCAAATTTAGTATCTTTAGCAATAGCTAATTGAATAGGTTGAGATGTTTCAGCATCACTTTTAAAAGTACCATCGTTACTACGAATAAGCTCACCTTCAAATACATCACTAGCTATAATATCAATATTTGGATTGTTGTCTAATTTACTAGTTTCATTATAACTTTCACGAAGAGCGTCAAACCATTTATCAATAGAATTAGCAACTACTGCACCAGTAAACTTATTGACTCCTCCTTCACTAAGAACTTTATAGTTATATCTCCAAAGTTTAGCAAGACCATTGAGAGCAACTTCATATTCAGGACCATTTTTATCAGAATTAATCATATTATTCTTAACCATATCTTGAACAATAGGATTACTCTTAAATTCGTTAACTAGTTGTTCAGCATTAAACTTATCAAAAGCAGCTTTATGAATAATTTCATTAAGTTTTTCGTGCTCAGGAGTTTTACTTCTAGCTATATCTTTAAGAACCTGTTTAAGTGCTCCATCTTTAGAACCATCAGATTTATCTACATGATAAATAAGTCCATCGTTCTTTTGAACATATTCACCTCTTTCTCCGCTAGAAGGAATTGATATACTACCAACAAGTTTACCATTAGATTTAATACCTAAACGACTAGTACCTTTAGCTGTAGTAACTCTTTCAATAGTAAGTTTATCACCATTTTTAAGTTTGACTTGTTCATCATAACTTTCTTTCATATATTCATTGGTACCAAAATCTGAAAGATTCATATTAACTTGATGAACAGTTCCATTAGGAAGAGCAGCATCTCTTTCAGCTTGAGACTTATGAAAGTTATTTAAGAAAGTAACAGGATTACTAACGTCATTAGCATCAGTAATATTAAATTTAGCTTGACCTTCAGGAGTATTAAGATAAGCAGACAAACTATTAAACATAAAGTCAGCCATAGAATAATCATCATAAGCAGACTTAATGTAATCCATAAGGTTCATAAGATTACCATAATACTTACCGTTGATTTTAGGAAGTTCAGCATCTTTAGCATAAACATCAAGTAAATCACTAACAGCTTGTTTATAAGAATCATCAAATACTACAGCTTTACCGTTTTTAGATTTGGCATTACGTTCTTCTTGGTCAAAACTACTAAAATAAACAGAAGCAACAGTACTTTCTTTGTTCATAAGTTTTTCTTGTTTCTTACGAATACGTCTAAAAGCACTATCTATTTGTTTTTTAGTTTCAGTTTCACTATATCCTTTAGCTACATAATCATCGAGAATACTCTTAGCTTTGGCATCTAAATCTAAATCAGGAGTAGTTTTTAATTCAGTAATAACATCTCTAATGACTTTAGTATCAGAAGCATTACCCATAAAATCAGGAACTTTAGGTTCTTCTACTTCAGGAGTAGTATCTTCTGCTGGAGTAGTATCTTCTGCTGGAGCAGGAACTGGAACAGTAGGAGTAACTGTAGTAGGTGTAGTTTCTTCTATACCCCCCCGTAGAAGGTATTGTTGTGTTTTCGTTATTCTCCTCTTCTTGACTTCCTTCAATTCCTAATTTACCTTGACTAACAACTTCAAAATCATTACCAGTAAGTCTAACAATAGGATAAGAAGTTATACCTACGTTGTCTTGAGTAGCAATATTAGCATTAGCAAATAAATCTTCATTAGTTGTAAGACTTGCAATATTATCATTGCTTGTAGGATGAACTTCATACTCATCGTTATTCTGAGTTGGAATAAGTTGATAATCATCAGAAGCAGTCTCATTACCAGTACTAGCTACAAACTTATTATCTGTAAAGTTTAATTTTCCAATTTTACTTGGTTTCACAGCAGGCTGTTGTGTACCAACATTCGATAATTGCGTATTTCCTTGCGTTGTGACGCTTTCAACGGATGAACCTGATAAATTGGTCGTCTCCTCAGTTTGAGGGGCTGAGAGCGAAGAATTTAGCGGTTCTACTGTTGGTGGTGCTTCAGTAGAAGTAGGAGTTGCAGAATTAAGTTGTTCAGCTTCTTCTTCTTGAGCTTGAGTAGCAGCAGGTTTAGTATCTTCAAACAAATCATCTTTAGTAAGCATTTCTTGTATTTGTTCACCAAAACGATAATTAAGATTACCACTAAGATGAAGAGCATCTAAAGATTCTTTTAAATCCGCTTTATCTTTATCATTAAGAACAGATACAAAATTATCATAATGCTCAAAGTCTTGATTATAATAAGCACCAACTGCATTAATAATAGCATCACGATTATCTTTATTACGTTTAGCTATATCCTTAACAGTATCGAAACTTTGATTTACAACTTTAACTCTAGCGTCATCAAGAGTTTGATTTAAGAAACTAAGTTCACTAGCAATATCTTCTCTATTCTTAACTTGTTTACTTTTAAGATAATCTCTATTAACTTCAGCAACAGCTTTATCGACAAGTAAATCAGTAAAGTTTTTACCAACAACTCCAGGAATACCGAATTCATCAGCATCAGTAAGAACTTGATTAGCTTTTTTACGATTATCTTCAAAAGCTTTATTTTGTTCAGCAATACTTAGTTCATCAGAATATTTACTAAGTTCACCAATAATATTATGTTTAGTAGCATAATCATCAAGTCTTTTAAAGTAATCTGCACGTTTACCAGTATCTTCATTACCTTCAGCATCAGTAAGGTTTAAAGACATAATATCTTTAAGTTCTTTACTAGCACCCTCATTAGGTTTAAATTTAAGAACACCATTTTCGTCATGAAAAGCTGTAATTCCAGTACGAATAGCTTCACGAAGATAATCAGGAGTAAGTTGTGCTTGAACAGCAGCTATATTTTTATTAATATTATCAAGGGCAACAGCTTGACTAATATCAGTCTTAGCAGATTCTTCAATTTCTCTACGTTGAGCGTAAAGTTCAGCAAGATTATTAGCAAGAATAGTTTGAGCTGCAACTCTTTGTAAATCATCGATAGAAGTATCACCAAGTTTATCAGCTATTTCTTTAACTTGAAGAGCAGCATTAATATTAGCTTGAGTTAAATTAAGTTTATCTTCTTGACGAGCAATATCTTGACCGTACTTGACATTGTTTGTAGCAATCATTTGAAGATACTCAATAGGAATAACTTGGTCATCTTTACGATGAACAGCATAGTTGTCAGCAATATTTATAACTCTAGTAAGTTCGTTATTATATTGTTGAGTAACTTCATTCATTTTATTAAGTATTTCTTGCTGAGTTTGAGTAGCATCTTCTTTAGTAGTAATACCTTTATTTACTAAAGCATCACGTACTTCATCAGATTTCATAAACTCACGAAGATAACCGGCATTACCGTGATGAGCTGCATTCAAAGTTAAATCAGTAATAAGTTCGTCTTGTGCTCTAGATTTAGCAATCTCTTGAGCAGTAGTATTGCCTTTAATATCAGCATTCTCATCAGGACCAGCAAAAGGATTAACACCTTCTTTAATCTTAGCAGCTCTATCAAAGAATGTATTAAAGTTATTCAACCAAGATTGCATATTATCTCTACGAGCTTTAACTTCTCCAGTTTCGCTAAGACCAAAAGAACTAGGAGCACTTTCACCAGTTTTATCGTCTTTTTTAGTCTTATTCTTTTCATCTATAGTAGCTTGAATTTTACCAAAAGCAGAACCTAAATGATGAAATACAACACCACCCATTACTCCCCAAAAAGCAGAATCAGCAAGACCTCCACTACGGAGATACTTTTTCATTCTATCATCCCAAGGAGATTTGTCAGCATCAGCTTCATCAAGAAGTACTTTACCAAGATTAGTACCTTCCATTTGAGCAATATAGTTTACAGCTTCCTCAGCACCTTCGCTAAGTTCTCCAGCTACAATAAGCTTTTCATTTTTAAGTCTATCCCAAACTTTATTACGAGCTTTAGTCCAAGCAGAAACTTTATCAGCAACAGCTTTAATTTCTTCTTCAGTTTTACCTATAGCAAGTTTATTATTACGAAGAGTTTGATTAAGACTATAAGCTCCACCTCTATCTTTTAGACCTTTCCAAAAGCCTCTAAGTCCATACATTTGAATAATATCAAAAGTAAGATTTCCAAAGTTATATTTAAAATCTTCATCAGCAGAAGCTTTAGATATTTTCTTAGCAACAGCATCTTTATCAGAAGTATCAACATCTTGAAGCATATCTTGATTCTTATTTACAAATGCTTGATATTCTTGAGCATTCATATTATTAAGTTTATCAGCAGCAGTTTTATAAACATCTTGATAAACTCCTTGAGCTTCTTGATAATTTTCCATCATACGTTGAAGTACAGCATTACCTCCAACATTAGCAAAAGTATTAAGCTTTCCGCCTTCTCTAGTACTATTTATAATTCTAGCAGCAGCAGATTGAAAACCACTAAGTTGAGCACCTTCTACTCCACGTTCAATATTATCAAGAGTTTTGTTTATTCCAAATAAACTTTTAAGACCACTACGGCTACGTGCACCAAGTTTAAGAGCTTTACCTATAGCACTAGCACCTTTCATAATACCAGTAGCAGGAAGAAGTAAAGTTAAACTAGACATTACACTAGGAACATTACTAGCCCACCAACCGAGATTAGTAAGAGCTCCACTATAAATATCATTACGATTAGGGTCACTATATATTGGAGCAACCTCTTGGTCAAAGTAATCTTGCCATTCTTTAAGTTTATTACTAATAGGATTTTGATAATCACCATCACTGGTAAAGAAACCATTAGCAATACTATCAAACAAATCAGGTACAGCTTTAACTGTACCTAAAATTGTTTGACTAACAAGAGATTGAGCTAAAGCATTACCGACTTTGCTCCAATTAGATTGAGCATCAGCAAGTGTTTGATTTACATCATCTATTGTAGGACTTGTTGATACATTGTATCTTTTAAGATTATCTGAATAAGGAGCTAATCTATTAAGATTAACTTCAGTATCAGCTCTTCGTTCAAATAAATCATCAGCAACACTTCTATCATGAACTAGTATCTCCTGAGGAGTACTAGCTTTAAGATATTTAGGAGAAGGATGTTTCTTGCTTTTACTATAGTTAGGATTAGCATAAAGAACGCCTCCATTATTACCAGTGTCAATAATTTGTTCTATGTTCATAATTAATAGTTCTTTAATATTATACTAAGTTCATTCTTAATCAAAGGAGCAGTTATCTGTGAAGCAGAATAACCTTGGTCAGCAAGAGAATGAGTTATAAGACTAACAAGAGTATTATTGTCTTGTACATTTCCACTATGAATAGCATCAGCTATTTGTTGTCTATTTTCTTCAGTAGCAACAAATTTAATAGCTTCATTTTTGTTTATACTTTTAACAGCTTTACCTCTAGCATTATAAAGAACTGCATTACCATAATCATCAATGTTAGCAATATAATTACCATTAATATCATGAATTGCACCTCTAAGACTTGAAGCAGTATTAATCTTAGACAAAGCTTGATTACGAGTATCATTCATAAAATACTTAGCTGCCATAGTAGAACCAACACCAGAAATAAATATGTCTCTAGTATTAGCTTTCTTATCATTATCAGCAGGCATAATATGATAATAAGCACCATATTGACCAGTTATAGGATTAAGCATTTGACGAACAGTAACTCTGTTTTGAGCTTTAGCTTGATTAATTTCAGCAACTATATCTCTTTTATCTTGTTCTTTAACTTTAGCAAGATTGCCTATTCCAGTTTCATCAGTACTATAAATATTATAAGTAAGAAGATTATTACCAAAATAAGCATTATTCTCTTGGTCTTCAAGATTTTTCAGCTTTATATTATATTGCTTTTCATCCATGCGACCATTATTATAATCTTGCATAAGTTGACGTTTAGCGAAACTTTCAGAATAAACAGCACCAACAAACTGAGCTTTAGTGTTTACACCTCTAGCAGCATTTACTCTATTAGTGATGCTCTTAGCTTCACTAGCAACTCCTCCAAACAACGAATTGCTTCTAAGTTTATCAAACAAATCATTATATGCAGAAGAATGAGGGTCTTTAAGTAATTCACCATTCTTATATCTAACAATACCATGATTAAAGAAAATACCTTTAAATCCAGTTCGTAAACCACTGGCATTATTAACAGCATCAGCAAGTTTAGTCAAGTATCTATTAGTATTCTTAAAACATATAACCTTATCACCATCCATTTCTTTAATAGTAAATCCCTTACTACTCCAATCAGTTCTATTAGTACAACCTAAAGCAGAAGCAATATCATTAAACTCTTCAGTATCAACACACTTCCAACCAACTATATCAGCATTATCAGCTTTCTTATTGTTTACATTAAACAATCTATTGATAGTGTCATTGTATTTATGAGAATAATCATTATTAGGTAATGGAGTACCACTTTCAAGAGCAGTATTAAATTCAACAGCTTGTCTATCAGGCTTAGGCACACCTCTCATATATTGTTCTCTTTACATAACCAAGATTTCTAAGTTGCTTGATGAGTTCTCTAGCTTGACCTGCAAGCTTAGGGTCTTTAATACTATGAAGACAAAGATTAGCAAGTTCATTATATCTTCCTTCACGAACACCTCTATTAAAAGCATTAGTCTTAGAAAGATTAGGAAAAAGTTGTCTAAGTCCGCCAACAAGAGTTCCATTAGAACTTGGTTTACCATTAATAACTTCACTAAGATTTTTAAAGTTATCAGCAAGTTGACTTTGCATATCTTCTTCAATAGTTACAGATTGCTCAACATCAGCATCAGTAGTACTCAGTCCAGCACCATTAGCACCGTTAGCTTCACTAGCAGCAGCGGCACTTAAATAACTTTTATATCCATCACCTACTTCAACATCATTCCAAGCATTGTAATAACTTGCACTACTAACACCAGGAGCAAAACGTTTCTTAAAGTATTGTTCAGGAGTAAGAAGAAGACCATTATCAGTAATATCTGAATCAATTCTAGCTTTACGTTCTTCAGGAGTCATCTTATTATATTTCCATCTAGCTACATCATAGTCTTGTTGAAGACTAGCTCTAGCACCAGGAATAGCATTAATAGCAGCATCTATAGCTTTCCAAAGTTTATCTTGAGAAAGTCTTTCATAACCACCTGACTTTTTATATGCCATACCATAAACTCCTTGTTTTGGGTCAGAAGTAAGATTACCATTAGCATCAACATATTGTATATCAGTAACTCCTTTACCAGTTTCTTTAGCTGCAAGTTGCAAAGCCATACTCCAAATCTTATCTCCACCTACAGTACTAACTGGAGTAAGTTCAGGTTGCCAATTTGTACCACCAACTAAATGACCTTCTTTATCATAATTATCTTCATAACGATAAGGATTATTAGCTAACGCATATTGCTTAACATCTTCAGTAATATCATTTCTGTTTTGAGTAGTCTTTTTAAATTCCTCATAAGCAGCATTAGCTTTAACTCTGCCAATAATAGCAGGGTCACTAGCAACTTTACCAGCAAGAAGAGTAGCTTGTTGAAGAGTTTGACTATAATCTCCACCAACAGCTGCTTCATCTAGTTGTTGTTGAATATCGCGAACATAATTAGCACGCCATTCATCTTCAGCAGCATTAAGATTAAGTTGACCTAATGCTACAGCAATCTGATTACGTTGGGCTAAAGCCTGTTTTGCTCTCTCATTCTATTTTATCAAGAGATTTAGCAAAAGCATCAAGATTACGACCTTGATAAATTCTTTGTGGTACAAGACCACCTATATTAATACTTCTAGGCATAATTATATTATTTATTTGATTACTACAAAAATAGCATAAACTTCTAGCAGTATTACTACCACTAGAAGTTTTTATTATTTTTTATCGAATACCAAGTCTAAGTCTAGACTTTTTATTAAGTCGACTATTAACCATATTACGATATTCTCCACGTTGACGATAAAGAGTATTATCTCTCTCCCACTTATCTACAGCTCTAGACCAAGAAGCATTAGAATCATAATCTTTACGTTCAGGACGAGGACCAGGATTATTAATACTACCTATTTGATTATAAATACCAATAAGAGCATCTTGAGACATAGGAACTCCCATAGAAAGCATTCTATAAGGAGTAGCATTTTCAGCTCCTGCAAGATAAGTTCTCATAGCAACTTCATCTTCATAACGCTTAGTAGCATTAGTATAGAAGTTATTATAAGCTTGAGCAAGACCAGTAAGACTAGTATTAATTGCATCATACTTAGCTTGATTCTGAGCATTCTTATATTGAGCAATCTCACTTTCACGAGCCATTTGGTTACGAACATTAGTCTCAGCAACTTGCTGTTGATTAAGAGCATCTTGAGTAAGCATCTTATTCTCTTCATTCTCTTTAGTAGCCCAAAGTTTACTAATTTCGGAAAGAGCACTAAGGTTTACATTATTAGCTCTATTAAGAGCAGCTACAGAACTAGAAGTATTATCATAAGTTTCTCTAGTAAGATTATCTCTCATACGCTTAGCTTCTTCAATTTGAGGAGCAACATTATAAGTAGTAGGCAATTTACTAGACATTACAATAGGAGCACGACCAGGAATATACATATCCTTAGCAGCATTATAATTAATAATACCTCCAGCAAGACCTGCAAGAGTATCAATTCCTAAACCAATCCAATCACCAGTACTTGGAGACATACCAAGTTTATTCTCTTTAATTTGATAAGCAGGAGTTTGATTAGCAGGTTTAGCAGACTTAGCAGGAGTACTAACTATAGGTTTGCTTGTAATATTATCTTGAGGAGCATAAGGAACTTTAATGTTGTCATCTACTTGCCAAGTACCTTGTTTAATAGGTTCACCCCAAATACCATAAGGATTCTTTTTCTCAGGTGGAGTATAATGATTATAACCATTTAAACCGTCAAAACGAAGGTCATAATTGTTATTCTTAATATCTTGCCAACTATGACCAGTAGCTTTAGTTAAAGCTTGAACATAAGGATGAGTTTCAGGAAGTTGATTTCTATAAGCACTAAACACTCTATAATTATCGGTACTTTCTAATTGCCTAGCTATATCATTTTGACCTCTGCCATAAGGATAATTTTTACTAAGTAGACTAGGCTTAAAACTACCTAATTGAATATTACTAAAATCCCAATCACGAGGTAATTCATAAGGATAACCAAGCCAACCAAGTTCAGCTTTAGGTCTCATACCTTTTACAGGGCGGCTTACACGACCACCACATCTTAATCGTCTCTTCATTGAATTAGCTTTTATATAATCATATAATCTACCTTGAGGAATATTAATTCCTTGAGGAGTATCACTAGGAACATAACCTTCTTGAGGATTAACTTCAATAGGTTTAGTAATTACTGGTTGTTGAATAATAGGTTGAACTACTTTTGTAGCATCAGGAACTTGAGTTAAATTATTATCAACTTTTTCTTGTAATGGATTAGCATAATTATAACTAAACCAATTACGTTCAATAGCTCGTCTATTACGAAGACCTCTCATACCTTTACGATTAGCACCAACATTTATAGATTCTCTCATATTATTAAGAGTATCATTATATTCTTGTTCAGTCTGAGCATTAATCAAAGCATTACGATACTTTGTCATTTGACCTCTAAAAGTTTTAGGAACAAGATTATAATAATAACTTAATAAAGCATCACGTTGATTATCATTAAGATAATTATAAGCTTTACCCATAAATTGACGAAGTTCTCTTTCTTTAGCTCCAATAGCATCACCTTTAAATTGTGCATTTTGACCAGCAAAATCGGAACCTTCCCAAGTTGCTATTTGTCTTCTCATACGATTGGAAACTCTATATTTATTAGTATTATAAACTGGAGCTTTCCAACTACCACCGATTCTGTATTTCATTCTACCACCTAAATTATGTTTTTTTCTAGATGTAGGAAAAACATTAACTCTTCCATTAAAATAGCCTTCTTCAGTATTATTCATATACTTATTGCGTCTATTATTACCATTATCTCCAAATTGCCAAATACTTGGAACAAAAACATTTCCGTTCCAAGTACCTCCAGGAGTTTTATCGTTAGAATATTTACTTTCATTACTAAAAGTAGGATGTTTAGGAGTTTTACCTATATCTGTAAAATGAGTTCCTTGAGGAGCAAATCTGATAAGAGCTCTTTCATATGGAGTTACAGAATCATAATAAGCTCTATAATCATAAGTAGGGTCAATAAAAGAAATACCTAAATTAGCAGAAGTATTTCTAGCCCAATCATAATAAGGTTCAATTTCAGCTCCATCCTTAGCTTTCTTTCTAAGTTCAGGATAACGAGAATATACTTTAGTTTTAACATCACTTCTTCCATGAAGACCAGCAAGTCTTAAAGCGTCAACAGCATCAGCTTTAGTCGGAATAGGATAACTTCTACCACCACCTGCAAAATCTTTAGATGATACAGAAGGATATGGATGTTTAGAAGAACCTCTATCTTTAGAAGTTAAACCACCGTTTCTAAGTTTACAACGACCACCAAGACGATGTTTTACATAAGGAGATGTTCTATACCATTCTTGAATTTCTGGACTTCCCCAAACATCATTAGCTTTATTATTAACTAAATTTTGTTGATTAGGATTACCAGCGTTATATGTTTGAGGAGAAGTTTTATAATGTTCAAAAGCTAATTGTAACGTAGGAGTATTAATATCTCTCCAAAACTTAGAACGTTTTCTTTGAAGAGCTGGATAAGCTTCATGTTGAAGTTTTAATCTATCAAGTTCTTTACCATTAGTTATAGTTGAAAATCCAAAACCAGTTACACTACGTTTACCATATCTTTTATTTATAGCAAAGTCATCAACATTTGTTGGAGTTCTTTCAGGAATTAAATTTTCATAATTTACAATTTTATATGCAGGTATTCCATATTTATCTCTAACTTCTTTTGGTTGAGTATTATATGTATTTAAGTCTTTAGCATTATTTGCATAACCAAAATAATTTCCGAAAGCACTTTCTTGACCAACTAAACCTAAAGCTGTTTTAATAGGAAGACCGACTTTACTTGCATATTTAGCAATACTATCTAATTGATTAGTGCTAAGTCTAGCTCCTGTTAATTTTCCAGCATTTGTAAGTTTAATTTCTTTTTCTTTAATATAAGGTATTCTTTCGTTACCTTGTTTTCTAATAGTAGCTTCTACTTCTCTTTCTCTATTAATATCTCTTCTATAACCTAAATCTGTTTTATACTTATTGTTTTCTGCTATAGCTTCTTGTCTAGTTTTAAATACTTTACCTGTAGCTTGAGACTTATAAAAATGAACAGTTTTTTTAGGAGTATTATCTCCAAATAAACTATCAAGCCATCCAATACCCCATTTTGCTTTACTACCATCATCTTTAAGTCCATTTCTTTTCTTAAAAGCTTGTTGTTGACTAAATACTTTATCTTTATTATAGCCTCTAAGAATAGCTTGAGCAGGACTCATACCGTTACCAAGAATAGGTTGAGCACTAAAGATTCTTAGAGCACCATTCTTTTTCTGAGCAACTTCACCACCTTCAGCTTCAACTTCATTACCGCCAACATTGATACCAATACCTGTTTGACCAGTCTCATTCACATCTTCATGAGAGCCGCCCCGTAAAAGGTATGTGTTGTTGTCTATTTTAGTAGCATCTCCACCATCAGTAATA
>CYGL01000009.1_pt1 | contig 99493 bp, 98 predicted proteins | sample 485531 | NCBI WGS metagenome assembly CYGL01 (sample SAMEA3497897, study PRJEB9818) | human gut metagenome | reverse complement strand
GTAGATGGTATCCTTAGTAATTTTGACTTTGGATTTATGTTGGTATGGTGAAGTTATTAAAAGAGTTGCTAAATCTAATAATGAAGTAAATATTTTAGAATTAATCCTGTTAATGATAAAACTATTGGTTTAGATTTATATTAAAATAATTCGTCATGGTGGCGGACTTGTTCATGGCAATGGTTATTGTTGGTATGAAAATAAACCTAATGATAAATATAAAGTTTGGAATAATCAAGTTAATACAACTGGTACTCCTTTAACTCTTGATAAACCAACTCTTAATATAACTAGTGATGATAATTATAGTTATGAATATCATACAGTTTTGTTAAATGAAGATAACACTGTTTATAATGATAATTATACTGATAACTATAAATTTAGATTTGGTTTTGTTTGCAGGTAATTCTGAATTTTAGAGGACAACAAACTATTCAATGTTATGTTGGTACACAAGGTGGTAAAGCTGATGATGGTAAGACTTCAATAGGTGAAATAAAATATACTAAACTTAATAAAATTGGCGAGTTGACAATATATAGTCCTATTGAAAGTTAAATTAATGTTAATTACCAAACAAAGATAACGGTTTAAGCGTTATAGATTATGTAGTTCAAACTACAAGTATTAATCTATTTTTTTAACTTAAACCTTAATTTATTATGCAAGTAATTGAAAAAGTGAAAGTTGTTCCAGAGGGCTATAATGGTGCTGGAATGAATTATGACGGTGGTAATCGTCGTGATGTAAACGGTAAAGCTAATGCAGGTTTAACCCTTGGTATTATCGGTACTGCACTTGGCGGTTTGGCTTTGTTTGGTAACAGACGTTCTACTCCTGCTAGTATTTTAGGTGGTGCTGGTGGTGGAATGTTAGGTGATGGTTCTACCAATATTAATGTACTTGGTGCTACTGCTGGTAGTGGAAGCGGTGCTCCTACTGCTTTTCAAGCATGGGAAAAATCTTGTGAAGATACTTTAGCTCTTCAAGGTGGTCTTTATCAATGGGCTTTGACTCAACAGAATCAACGTTTTGAAGATAGAGAACGATTGAATAGTGAATTGTTTGGTGTTTACATTGACGGACGTAATCGTACTGATGCTCTTATTGAGAAAAATAACACTGACCATTTTAATCTTTACAAATATACTCGTGATGCTGATGATGATATCCGTAAAGAGTTATCTGATTTGAAAGCTGAATTGGCTGTTACTAAAGCTATTCGTCCTTATCAAGATAAACTTATCCAATGCGAAATGGAAAAGATGTTTACGGCTGGTATCAACTATACTGATAGAAAGACTTGTAATGTTATCTATGGTGTAGTTACTCTTCCAAATGAACCTACTGTTACTGGTCTAGTTGGACGTAATGCTTATGGATGTTTGCCATGCGGTTTTACTCAACCTGCTAGCGGAACTCCGGCTCAGTAATATTACTAAGTTTGATTAAGAATATTAAATTGAAAGAGATATGATACCTGTTAATCAATTCATACTAGGTAGTAGTGACCCTTTGCTATACCCTAGTGAAAAAATGACTAATAGCATTGATGAACAAATTGCTTTTCTTCAAAGTCAAAAACAAGCAATTAATGAAGCTTATCGTCGTAATGCTATTCCTAATGCAAATAATGGTACAACTCAAAATCAGCAAGTTCCAACTCAAGGAATTTGGGATGCTATTGATGCTGAAATTGCACCACTTACACAAGAACAACAAAATATGCTTCTTAGTAACCAAGATTATGTAAATAACTATAATGCTTTACAAAGTATGGTTCAAGCAGAAGTTCTTAATTTAGTTAGAGGAAAAATCGAAGCTAGTGCTGATGGCAAACATTTACTTGAAGAACAACTTAAACTTGTTAAGTTACTTAAAAGTAAAATTGTTGAAGTTACTAACAAAGAAATGGAATTGTTTAAAGCTTTTAAAGAAGCTAGTAAAACTAATCCTAATTTAACTTATGAAGAATTTTTAAAGAAGTAATATTATGGTTGAAATTGGTAATGTTAAAGAGGTTATTAAAGATTATATTATTAAACAATTAGTATCTATGGGTGAAAGTTCTCCAGCTATAAGACTTTTAATTCCTTTAGCTAAAAGAGCAATTACTAATAATATTAATAGTTTTGATAAGTTCTTGAAGCCTATTGCAGATAAAGATGGTATGATTGATATTGAAGGTATATTTGATGAAGAAATGGAAATTATTAATAATATTGATAATTTTAATTTTGATATACCTTTTATTGGTGGCGGTAATATTTCTAAAGGTATTATATCTCTTGAAGTTCCTTATGTGAATAAAATTGTTGCTCTTAATCAAACTGATTTAGAAGTTTTAAAAGAATCATTAATCAGTTTAAAAACAAAGTAATATTATGAGAGAAATGCCTTACATTCAACCTTACCATGTTGGTAATCGTCGTGGCGGTAATCAAAATATTCTTGATGAATTTCGTGAATTTCTTGATGCACGTGGAGGACGAGGCGGTCGTGGTGGTAGAGGTGGCATGAGAAATCGTATTGGTTATGATACTTACGATACTTATGGTCGCTCTACTAATAAAAATGACCGAGAAGAAAAGATTTTAACTATGCTTATGAGCGGTGGATATAATGACGATGGCTATCATTTTAATGAGTATGAAGCTAAAGAAGTTGTAGAACAAATGTATCATGTTAAAGACAATAAGAAATATATTGGTGAAAAATATGATATGAATAAAGCTCATGAAATTTGTGAACGCTATAAAGAAGTATTACCTAATGATGTTGAACCTTGCGATGTTTATGTTGCAATTAATGCTCAATATCATGATTATGCTAAACTATTTGAAGAATGGTTTGGTGGTAATATAGATAATAAAGTGTTTGAAAGTGCTATTACATTTTGGTTTAAAGATGTAGATTTTGATGGTGATAAAGTATGGGAATATTTTCACATGAATAACTAATCATTATTGTAAAACTGTAAAAGGGAATTATCTTCGGATAGTTCCCTTTTTTATTTATCTAAATTTTAGTATGGACAAATTTATTGATGTAATTGTAGATGGTATCCTTAGTAATTTTGACTTTGGATTTATGTTTATTGTTAATGTTCTAACTTATATTATTATTAAAGTTATTGATTACTTTAATGGTGATAATAAAGTTCCTACTTGGCAAAAAAGATGTGTATTAATTATAAGTATTGCTGCTATGACTGGTATTTATATTGCTGCTGGATATGATAATGCTATTATGCTTGTTAATAGTGCTGTTCTTGCTCCTGTGTTTTGGAGTTGGGTTGTTAGTCCTATTCTAAAGAAACTTGGAATTGGTTATAAAGATATTGATAATACTATTGGTTAAGATTATATGAGATTGATTAGCTAGGTTTGATTGACTAATTCAAACCTGCTATATCCTCTACGGGGAGTATAGCTTGCCAAATTTGGCTAGTTTTAAGCCTAGCTGATTAACTGTACATGATTTAATGAAAGTCTTACTATAAGCCTAAAAAGTGGCTCTATGAACGTACATAAATATTTACAATATTAAATTTCAAAATAGTAAAGTTATGAGAGTTATTAAGACTAAACATTTTCCTTTTAATGGTTATAAAGCTATTAATATTTTTGGTATTATATTTACTAAAGGAGAATTAAGTAATAAAGAACTTAATCATGAAGCTATTCATACAGAACAAATGAAAGAGATGTTATATATCTTTTTCTATATATGGTATGGTATTGAATATCTTATTATAAGACTATTTCATATTAAACAACATGATGCTTATAAAGATGTAAGTTTTGAAGAAGAAGCTCATATTAATGATGATAATCTTAATTATATTAGTAAACGTAAACATTATACTTGGACTAAATATCTAGGTATTAATAGTTCTAAAACTGCTTAATTAAAAAATGTTAATAATATTGTTAAACTACTTGTTATTAATAATATAATTTATATTTGTAACAAACTAAATTCTAAAGATATGGAAGATGATAAAAGAGTTAATTATAAGTTAGATGCTATTAATAAACTTATTAATAATCTTAAACTTAGTATTTCTGGTAATAAAGAACATGATGAGCTTGGAGAAAATAATGTTATAGTTAATCTTGATGAGATTAGTCAAAAGATTACTGAATTACATGAAATGGTTAAAGCTGAATTTGATGAGTTTGAAAATCAACATAAAAGTGAATCAGATGAAACTCAAACTCTTCTTACTGAAAAATTTGATTTAGTTCATTCTGATTTAGCTACTATTAGTGATAAACTTACTACTATTGATACAAATATAAAGAATATGAGTAGTGCATTACAAGGTAAGTTTAATGCTTTAATTGCTGCCGTTAATGATATGAAAGCTAGTAATGATACTAAGAACGATGCTATAATTGCTGCTCTTCAAGGACTTGTAACTAAAGTTAATCGAAATACTAGTAATATTAATTCTCTTAACGGTCGAGTTGATGCTCTAGAACAAGCTTAACATGAATTTTAATTTAGTAGAAATGTATAATGGCTTGTTAAGATTTAATAAGCATATACTAAATGAACTTGCAGAAGGACTTAAACATCTACCTAATTTAGATGGAATATCTAAAGGAGATAGTTTAATTATTAATGAACAAGGTAATCCAGCTTGGGGTTCTGCTGCATTTATTCCCTACTTTTGAAAATGCTGCTTATGGTATTGAATGGACTAAAGATGATAATGATATAATCAGAATTGGTAATGCTAAATTTCATAGAGAACTTCCTATTCAAAATAGACTTAAAGGTTGTGTCTATAATGAAAAGAAAATCAGTTATTTCCTTAATCCTACGGGTTGGGCTAAACCTCTTGAAAATGGTTTTGTTCCTCCTCTTGATGGAAGTGATGGCGATGTTGGGGTAAGAGTTCCAGAGTTTTATATGTGCGTTAAAGATACTGGTACTAAATATCAACTTTGGATAAGTGATTTTAATATTGATGGAACATTTACTAGAGTTCATCCTTTTATTATAAGTCATACTAAAACTATGACTAGAACTAGAGAAGATGGTAAAGAAGAAGTATTTAGTGCTTGCATTAAACATGATAATACCAGATATTTAGGAGGAAATAAAAGTTCTTCTGTTGTTGCTACTAAATTACAAGGTAGACCTAGAACTGGTATTAATTATGATAAAGCAAATGAATTTTGTGCTAATCGCGGTGATTGGATTACAATGATTGATTATCTTGAATATTGTGCTATACAAGCTCTTTGTTATATTGAATATGCTAATTTTGATAATCAAGCTACATTAAATACTAATTTAACTAGTGATGGATTTAAACAAGGAGGTCTTGGTGCTGGTGTTACAAATTTAAATTGGGGTAGATGGACAGCTTTTAATGGTAATAATCCTATTGTACAAACTTATTGGACTGCTGAACATAATATTGGTAATGGTAGTACTAATGGTGACCATTATGAATTAGGAAATTATAATGCAGATGGAAGTAATTTAAATACTTATCCTGCTGTTTATCGTGGTATTCTAAATTTCTTTGGTGATATATGGACATTTGTTAGAGATGTAGCTATTATTAATAAAGATACAAATTATAATAGTGTTTATCTTCTTAAAAAAGGTGTTAATCATTCTGATATTACAATAGATAATATTCAAGATAAATGTTATTTTATAGGTGACCAAGCTAATACTAATAATTTTATTACTGAATTTGATTTTAGATTTGGTCCTTATTTTGTTCCTAATAAAGTTGGAACTAATAAAAAAGCTGACTATAATTGGAAAAGAGGTAATGATGGACAAGATACAGATAAAACTGTACGTGTGCTTCTGCTTGGCGGTTACGCTCATCGCGGTTCTGCGGCTGGCTCTGGTTACTTTACTTCTTATTGGGTTCGGTCGGATTCTGCTGCTTTTGTCGGCTTCTTTACCACAGTTAAACTTGATTAAATAAGTCCACGTGGAACTGTTGTTAGGAGTAGTTGGTTAATTAATTTGTTTTCTGTTTTTGCATTTCTCGATACTACTCCTACAACAGTTTATTATAATAATATTAAAGGTTATGTTTCTTAAGATGATTGACATTTAGATACAGTGCTTCTGCTTAGCAGTAACGCTAATAACAGTTCTAAAGCTAGCTCTAGTAACTTTAATTCTAATTGAGTTCAGTCAGATTCTAATGCTAATGTCGGCTTCTTTTATATAATTCCTAAAACTAATAAATATAATATTAATATAAATATTATTTTGGGAAGTATAACCTTACCTCTTGGTAAAAGATAACGTTATTTAGAAACTAAAAGTGTTGGTAGTGATATTCACGAAGGCTCTTATATAAATTATATAAATATGAAAAGATATAGTGGTTTACATGATAAACTATGTACTATTGAAAATATTGAAGTTGCTGATGATAATGCAAGAAAGAATAAGAATAAGAAATATGGTATTAATAAACATGATAAAAATAGACAGTATGAAAATGAAGATTTAGTAGATAAACTATTTAATCTTAAATATAAAACTTCTAAATATAGTCTATATAAAATATATGAACCAAAAGAACGTATTATTTATAGACTTCCTTATTATCCAGATAGAATTGCTCATCATGCTATAATGAATGTTGTAAAAGATATTTGGACAAAAAGTTTTATTCATAATACATATAGTTGTATTGAAGGTAGAGGTATTCATCTTTGTGCAAGTAATCTTAAAAGAGATTTAAGGAAATATCCTAATGAAACTAAATATTGTCTTAAATTAGATATTAGAAAATTTTATCCTAGTATTCCTCATGATGGTCTTAAAGAATGTATTAGAAAAAAGATTAAAGATAAAGATTTTCTAATAATTCTTGATGAAATTATTGATTCTACTGATAATGTTCGTGATATTTCTTCTAAATTAACTAATAAGATTGGAATTGGAGTTCCTATTGGTAATTATCTATCTCAATACTTTGCTAATCTTTATCTTAGTGAACTTGACCATTTATGTAAAGAAGAACTTAAATGTAAATTCTATTATCGTTATGCTGATGATATAGTTATTTTAAGTCATGATAAAGATTTTCTTCATAAAGTTCTTATTTATATTAAATTATATGTTCATACTATTGGATTAAAAGTTAAAGATAATTATCAAATATATCCTGTTGATAGTAGAGGAATTAATTTTGTTGGCTATGTATTTTATCATACTCATACTCTAATTAGAAAATCTATTAAATATAAAATTATAAGACTGGTAAATAGTTATTTAAACAGAGAAATTGATAAAAAAGAATTTAAAGTTAGAATGTGTGCTTATTATGGATGGCTTAGACACGCTGATGCTAAAAATCTTCTTTATAAAATTCAAAGTCTTACAGGTGTCAGATATTCTAATTGGAATGGTAAAAGAACTAATATTACTAAATATTATGGTAAATACGTTAGAATAATTCAAATTATTAATTATGCTAAATATTTTAGAATTAATTTTATTAGAAATGGTAAAGCTTATTACGCTGATAGTAGAGATAAAACTCTATTTTATTCTATACATAGACTTAATCATTTTCCTATTAATTTTAAAATTACTAAATATGATTGGCGTATTTATACTAAAAATAGAAAAGAAAAAGTTAAACTTAAAACATAATATATTATGACTAAAGATAAACTTAAAGATGATATTATTAGAACTATATGCTGTTTAAATAGTGATATATCTAATAAAGATAGACAACTTCTAATTAAATTGTTTAATTCTATTGTTGATTATACTAATAATACTGAACTTGAACAAGATGTTAAAGTTATAACACAAAAACATAACGAATTAGCTGAAACAGTTAATGAACTTAAAACTAAAGTTGAAACATATTCTAATAAGATTAATGAACTTGAACAAAGAGTTCATCAATTAGAAAACGCAAGTCAATCTTAACATGGCTAGTCTTAATCAATTAGTTAGTGAATTTGCTCATGCTGTTGGCAATCCTAATAGTATTCCTCTTAGACGTAATCTTCGATATGCTATTCTTCATGGTCGTAATGAACTAATTCGTAAAAGTTATGAAAATCATAAATATGTTGATAAAGGTTTGCAACAACGTATTCGTGTTTCTATTGTTAATGTTCCTGATGGTGATTTATATAATAGTCAAACTCTTGGACTTCCTGCGATTAAACGTACTAAACAAGAAGTTCCAAAGCCAGTTAGACTTATTAATAACTTACCTTTCCAATCAATTAGAACTACCGGACATACTGGGATAGAAATACCATTTGCAAAAGAAGCTAGTGCTAAGTTTTATCATTATCTTGCAGGTATGTGTAATCTTCCTGTTTATGATTATATTAATGGTTATATTTATTTCTTTAGTAATAATAAAGATTGGTTTCAAAATATAGGTTCTATTATTATTGAATCTCCATTTGAAATTCCTTATCTTGTTCCTACTGAAACTGTTGAAAAAGCCAAAGATATAGATTACGATCCTATTGATGATGAAGCTAAATATGATGATGATGAATTTCTTATTCCTGAAGATATGATTGGAGCTCTTAAAGAGATTGTATTTAAACGTAATCTTATTGAAGTTCCTCGTCAAACAAATGAAACTCCTATTGATAATTTTGTAACTAGATAAATTATGATTAAAGATATAGATATTAGTCATTATTATAAAAAGTTTATTGAAACTTCTAATGACGATATGGCAAAATATAATAAAGAACTTGAACTTATAAATAAGATGAAAGCTGATTGTCGTGCTTATATTAAAAGTAAAAATCAAGTTATTAAAGATGATTTAAAAATTAATCTTAATGAATATGGGTTTCAATTTCTTAATGATAATGTTGAATTAATTAATAAGTTAGAGCAATTAATTAATAATCAACTTAGTTATACAGTTGGAGAAAGACGTATTGTTCTTCTCCAACTTTTGCGTTATTGTAACTTAGCTAAAAAAGCAAACGATTATATTATTGCTCTTAAACTTGCTACAAGACGTTCTGAATTAAGTCTTTCTGATTATAAAAAGTACATTCATAGGTATTATAGTTATGGTGTTCATAAATGTGTTCTTGAAGGCTACGCTTATCATTTTAAATATGAAATTGGTGATTTAGTTATTAATTTCTGGAGATATAGAGATAAACCTAGAGATACTTATGTTGATTGGAACGCAACTCGTATTAAGAAACAAGAAATTATTGATGCTGGTCTTAAACCTTATGATAAAGAAGAAGCAGAAATATATAAAATTCGTGGACTTAAGTATGATGGTATTCCTTATGTAGTTTATAAAACTAATAAAGAGTTTTATGAAATACAACTTATTAATAACGGAACTCATAGTTATAGTGCTATTAAGTTTAAGTATGCTAATTATATTAACAGAGAGCTTCGTGGTAAAGATGCTAAACAACTTAATTCTGAATGTAAAACTGTTGATGATATTTTTAATCTTAAATTAGGATTAAGAAGTAAACTTCTTGTTTATCTTGAACGAGAACCTAATGCTCCATTTAAATATATTAGAAATGTTAATCAACAAAAGTATGAACGTGGAGCACATAATAATGGTAATAAAACTAGATATAAAAACTAATATTATGGCAAATAATAAAACGATTACGATAGAACATATAATTGGTAAACTTGATAATGATTTCAATCCTGATGGAAGTGATTGGATTCCTAGAGTTCCTGCTTGGTGTGTTGATGCTATGAATGAACTTAAAGTTCTTCGTAAAGTTGATAAGAAAATGAAACTAACCGTCATTAATAAGATAGCTAAAAGTAAATGTTGTCTTATTGATGACGGTCTTAAAGTATATGATAGTAATGGTTGTGAAGTACCTAGAGCTGATACTAGTAAATATAGATGTAGTGATACTGAATTTGCTCCATCCTCTACGGGGGGTCAAGCGGAGGACGAAAGTCCGGAGCGTGCTACTAATAAAGACTATCTTGGTATGCCCGATGATTGTTGTCCTAATGGTTCTAGAACTAGAGAAGTTATTGATACTGGTAAAGTAGGATGTAATCCTGTTGTTTATACAGTTCATAATAATACTGAATGTCCTAGATGCCAACATGAAGTACATTCTCATTGTCAGACCCCCCGTGGAGGATATGATAAGTCAAATCATAACTATATTCTTATTGGAGGTAATACTATTGAACTTAATTTTAATGATACTTGTATAACAGTTGTTTATAAAGATATTGAAACTCAATATAGTGATAATTATCATTGTGAGATTCCTGTTATACCTGCTAACGGTAAATTAATTCAAGGTCTTACTTATTATTGTATGGCTCGTATGCTTATGAGAGGATATAAACATCCTGTATTTAATCTTTCTGCTAGTCAATATGGAACTAATCCTTTCTATCTATGGGAGAGTATGAAGAAAGATATTAAGACTAGTATTTTATTAGATGAACAAAGTGATGATGATAGTGGTTGGAATGAGTTCTTTTATAACTTTACTTTTCCTAAATAATTATGAATATACAAAAGAAACTTAGTCTTAATAAACATCCTGGCGATTGTGTACCTTATTCATTAGTTGCTGCTAAGAACGTTAAAGTAAGTAATGATAATAGGATGATTGTTAATGAAGAAGGGCTTGAAGATTGTAAAGCAATTGCCAATTCTATTCATGAAGATGGTATTAATAATTTTAAAATAGTTGGTGTTATTCCTACTAGTACTGAACTTATTTTATTTATTGTTAATACTGATTCTAATAGTTCTTATATTTATAGATATAATGAACAAGCTGATAATTGTTATAGAGTAAATAGTAATTGGAAATATAATGGTGGTAAGATTAAAGGAACATATACTTATAATGTTAAAAATCATCTTATTATAGCTATTGCAGAAAGTAATGCTTCAGTTGATGTTCCTCTTAAAACTATTAATATTGATTTAGATTCTGACCGTCCTGATTCTGAAATGTCTATTATTCCTCAAATAACATTACCTACTATTAGTAATCTAAACTATGTTAGTGGTGGTGCTTATAAAGGATTTTATTTTCTATTTATTCGTTATAAAATTGATAAAACTAATTATACTAAATGGTATAGTATTGGATTTCCTATTTTTAATGATGTTATAATACCACAAGTTATTAATAAAGTTTGTTTTAGAAAAACTAATGTTTATGAACCAAAAGATGAACCAAATGGTTATTGTTATGGTAATACCGATTCATTTAGTGATTCTAAAGATATATGTAATCAAACTTTTGAAATAAATATTAGTGGAGGTCGTTCTGGTTTTTATCAACTTGGTTTTATTGTATGTAAAAAAGATAGTGCTCAAGTGTTTAGAACAGATGATTTAAATAATAATATTTTTAAATTTAGTAGAGATGTTCTTGTTGAATATAATGTTGCTGATTTAACTACTGACTATTATAATTATTATAATGTTGGCAATATTATTAATTATAAAAATAGAGTATATATTGCTAATTATAATGAACATACTGATAATGATAATAGGACTTTAAGTAATGGTAAAACATTAGAAGAAGCTGTTAAAGATATTACTATAAAACTTCGTAATAAAGCTGTTAACGCTTATTATAATGATTATACTACTGTAAATGCGGTTAGTGAAAAAGGTCCATATTTTAAAGTGGCTAGCCTTCAAATTACTGGTACTGCTGATTGGCAAATTAAGGATATTGATAAAGTATTTAATAATAATCAATATCCTTTTCGTACTTTTAAAACATTATTTAATGATACTGTTATTCAAGGTATTGCAGCTCATGAATATTTAAAAATTAATTATAATACTAAAATAAAAGTAGGCAGTAGAGGTAGTCATAATCTTAAAGAATATCTTGCTTGTCATTGTTTTATTATTCCTACAAGTTATAAATATGAAAATAATCAAACTGTTTATACTTTACCTAGTACAGTTAAAATAGCTTGTTATGTTTATAATGGTGTTGGATTTACAGAAGATGCTGTATTTGCTAGCGGGCAAGTATTATTTGGAGATACTATATTTGATATTGATAATTGTAAAATGAGAATTACTCATTCTATTATTGAGCCTAGTTATGATTTTAATGAACGTAAAAAGAATGATACTCTTATTCCTGGAGAAGTATATAACTTTTTTATTCATTTTGTTGATAAATATGGTGATGCTAGTAGAGGATATAAACTATCTAATAAAGATAAGTATATAAATAATATTGTTAATGATGGTTCTCATTGTACTATAATTACTTTTAATTGGAACAATCAAGGTAATGGTAATATTCCATATTGGGCAGTTATTAGTGGAGATATTCCAATATCTACTATTAGTTCTAATATTAAAAGATATATTGCTAATCATAAAATTGTAGTTTATACTGCTGCACCAATAAATAATCCTACTACTAATATATTACTTAATAGCTCTGGTGAACTTGAAGCTACTAATAAAGATGAACTATATACTCTTATATCTAATTACTTTATTGATTATCAAGATAAAGATAAATATAATGATTTATATGTTTATCAAGTTATAAATAGTGGTAGTTATACTCCTTGTAGTAATCAAGTAATAGGTGCTATTGGTGTTGATAATGAAGCTAAATTTGGCTATTACGAAAATATTAATGGTGATGAACTATTTAGAATACCTGATTTAATATTTGATGCTGAAGCTATTGGTGGTGAACATACTAGAGGTTTTATATATAATATGAATAATACTTTTAATAAGTTTTATATTCGTGCTAATATTGATACTACTTTATGGAATCAAATTAAAGAATTAGGTTATGTTGGATGGTTTATTAGTTATGAAAAAGTTGAACCTATTACTAGATATACTGGATTATTAACTAGAAAAGATTATTGTAATATAGTTAGTAATGTTACTTGGCAAGATGGTAGTTGGGGTACAAAACCCGGTTTTGTAGCGAATAATTTTACTAGTGATAAATGTTATTTATATAGTGGTCGATTTGATATTGATGATAGTATTAAATATGATTTTAATATTATTCGTATTGATGGTAAATGTAAATTCGAACCTTATAAAGAGAAACATGATGTAGTTGATATGGTAGTTAATACTACCTATCCTTATAGTTATAATATGCCAATTATAGGTGTAATTAGTAGGAATGAATACAAACCTATTAACAATTATAAATTAGTAGTTGCTGATAGTGTTACTGATAGTAGAGCTGGAAAAGGAACTGCTCTTGAAATGGATGATTATAAGGAATTACTACTTGATGCTGAAACTATGTTTCTTGCAACAGTTCTTAATTGTACTAAAAATATTTATACTAGTAAAGAAAAAGAACTTATAAGACTTAATGATGTTTGTTATAATGGTGGAACTTATTCTATTGAACATGGATATAATGGTAGAATGACTTATGATGGCGTTCTTATTTATAATGATAATGGAGTTATAATGAACGAAGGTAATTATAAATTATATACTCCTACTAATAATCAATATTATTATAGTGGTGATGAGCCATGTTGGTTTGATATTCCATTTAATGTTTATATTCAATTTCCTCTTTATAATGATAAATTCTTTGAAAGTAAATGTTTTAATAATGAACCTAGTAAGATAGCTTTTAGTATTAAAGAAGATACTGACAAGAAAAGTGTTGCTTTTGGTACATTTGTAGAACCTAAAAATAGTGTTGATTTATTTAAAGACCCTATTGGAAATGTTGACCAATATGTTCCTAAACTGTTAACTCAATATCGTAATGATATTATTAATATTACTCGTTTTGATAAAACTATAAGACGTAGTAATGTTATTCAAGATGAAAGTGAAGTTAACGCTTGGCGAATATTTCCTATTGAAGGTTATAAAAATATTACTGAAAATAAAGGAAGTATAACTAACTTAATTGGTATTGGATATTATCTTTTAGTTCATACTCAACATAGTATGTTCATGTTTGATATAAGTGCAGCTCTTAAAACTAGAGATGAAAATGTTCAATTATATCAACCAGATGCTTTTGAAGTTTGATTATAAAGAAGTTTTTACTAGTGATAAAGGTTATGGTGGACTGCAAGATGATTTAGCATATATAGTTGGAGAATTTGGTTATATTTTTTATAATGATGATTTTCATAAACTTTATCAATTTGATGATGGTCAACTTAAAATAATGGATGAAGATATTAAATTATGGCTAGATAAATATCATCCTAATAAAGTTAGATTTGCTCATGATAAATTTAATAATCGTATTCTAATTAAATTTGATTATACTTATGATAATATTAATCCTAATACTAAAGAATCTATTATAGAATCGCATAATGAAGTTATTAGTTTTAATTATAAAGTAGGTAGTTTTATTAGTTTACATGATTATTATTTTAATAATGCTTGGTCTACTAAAACTAAATGTTACTTTCAAACTGAACATAACAATGATAGACTTAACTGCCCTCTTCATGTATTTACTCATGAATATAATTATGGTAGATTTAATACTCACATGGGTGATGATAGTAGAAGTCTATATCTAGTATCTAAACAAGAAGTTGGTGATGAGCCTATATTAGTTCATAATAGTTATATTGATATTATAGTTAATGAATCTTATGAACTTATTAAATTTCTTGAATTTATTAAATATAAAGTACGTAAGATATATATTCCTATTTATAGTGATAATATTAATAATCCTGTTGATTTAAGAGAACATCCTTATGCTGGTGATATACTTCGTATATTTAATGAAGATAATGATACTGATGATATAGATATTAATATTGATAAACTTAATGAATTTAATAAGTATAAAAAACCGTGGTATGAATTAACTCAATATAACTTTAATTATTTCCGTAATGCAATTAAAGAACATCCTAATACAGTAAGTGATAAACTTCGTAGAGTATATGGTAATTATTTTGTAATTCGTTTCATATTTAATAATTCAGATAATAAGCGCATTGAATTTGAAAGTCTTGAATGTGCTCAAACTCAATTTAGAAAATTATGATACAATATAGAGATAGACAAAGACAAAAAGCTTTTATTGGTGCTATTATTGGTGCAGCTGCTAGTATTGCTGGTGGTATAATTAAAGGTAATAAACAAAAGAAAGCTCAAGAAAAAGCCCAAGCTGAAGCTCAAGCTGCACAAGACCATAAAGATGCTTTACAAAATGCTCAAGCTTTAACTAGTGCTTATGCTAATCAAGATTATGTTGGTCAATATAATGATAAGCTTACTCTTAAATGTGGCGGTAGAGTTCGACGTAAAGCTGGTTTCGGTACTGAATTTGCTGATGCTCTTCCAGGTTTAGGTAATCTTGCTAGTTCTATTACAGGAGTTCAAGGACTTGGTGAATTAGGTACTGCAATAGGTCAAGGTATTTCTGCTAATCAACAAATTAATGAAAATAAACGTATTGCTCAAGAAGCTGAACAACGTAAGCAACTTCAATCTGGTCAACAGCAACTTAATATTACTTCTGATAAAATGACTAATCCAATGACTATGTATCAACGTTCTAGTTTTATTAATAAATATAAATGTGGTGGTCGTAGAAAAGCATGGATTGGTGCTGCTATTGGAGCTGCTGGAAGTTTAATTGGTGGTATGTTTGGAAGTAAAGGACAACAACCAATTCAAGTTAAACAAGCTGACCAAGCTAGTTATAGTGCTCCTAAAACTGGTCTTGAACGTCCTGAATGGATTACTAATGGTACTGTTCAACAACCTGTTATGCCTCAATCAGTATATCGAGATAGGCTTAAAACATATCGCTGTGGCGGTCTTAGACGCTAGTCTTTTGCTCTCTGTTGAATTATTATATATAGGTATGAACTATTAATCGACTGATAGGCTATCGTTCAGCAGAGAGCCTTAAAATCAATCAAATTATAATTTCTCATTATATTATATAAAATGCCTAGAAAAGATAAAGTTATTCATATAAGTAATTTGCCTAGTACATTTAGAGGTAATGTTACTCGTAATGGAAGATTTATTCAAAATGGTATTCCTCCACTTGGTGGAGCTTATGATAAAGTTGCTAAATCTACTGGTTTAATAAGACTTGGTAATGAATTTCTCTATAATGGTGTGAATAATTTAGTATCTAAAGATAATAGAGAAAAATTAATGAATAATACTGCTGGTAGACTTATTAATTATGTTAAAGATTTTAATAAAGAATCTCTTCCTAGTGATGATGAACTTGGACCAACATTTCCATTTAATATTATTCAAACTCCTAGAAGTAATGGAAAAAATCTTCCTCAAAAACAATATGCTGTTGGTGGTAAAATACCAAATGTAGTTGCTGGTGGTATTGCTCAACCTCTTGGTAATAATTTCTTTTATATGAATGGAAGAAAACATAGTCAAGGTGGTATTGATATTGGGCCTAGTGATAAAACAGGTATTGAAGTAGAAGACGGTGAAGTTGTTGAAACTAATGGTAATGAACTTAAAGTTTATTCTGCACAACCTATTATTAATGGTGCTAGTCCGGCTCAATTAGTTATGGGTGGAGCTAATCCTAATAAAGTATTTAAAGCTCAAGAAGATTTTAAAGATAGAAATAGAATTAATGATGATGGAACTAAATATAAAGAAGGTGGCAAAATTTATCAAGCACCTGATGAATATAAAAGACAAATCGCTGAAAGTGGTTCGATAATTATTGGTGGTTATCCTACAATAGCTGGTAATAGAAATTATAAATTTATTAAAGGTTTGACTAAAGCTTCTAGAATAGGTAGAACTGCTACTAATTTTATTAATTTAGGTAGACAAAAGATTTATGATTTAGCTAATAAAATTGATAATACTTGGATTAATCAAGGTATTAAAGAAGTTTATAGAACAACTATCGGTAAACATGGTAGTAATCTTCCTAGAACTATTGATTATATAAATAAAAATAAATATAAATGAAATAAAAAAGACTATGGGTGGATTAAGTAGAGATAAAGATTATGGTTCTAAAAAGAAACCTTATCCTAGTGTAGCTAAAAAAGATTTTGCTGGTGGACATAGAAGTTATCCTATTCCTACTAAAGCTGATGCTATTGATGCTTTAAGACTTGCGGGATTACATGGGCGTAGCGATGTTAAAGCTAAAGTTTATAATAAATATCCAGAACTTAGAAAAAAAGGTAGTACAGGATTAATTGTAAGTATTAGTGGTAATGTTAAGAATGGATTAATTCATTCTCCATCCTCTACGGGGGGTCTACGCGATAAATTTGCTGTTGGTGGAAATCGTATTAATCGTCATGAAAGAACTTGGGAATATGATGAACAAATTGGAGCTTATGTTCCTATAACTAATAGAACTATTAATAGAACTTCTGCTTATCCTATTAATAAATCTGCTAGAGGAGAAACTATTATTGGAAGTGATTATACTTTTAGAAATGGTAGATGGTCTAAAAATAATACTACAAATAATAATGTAAATACTAATACTAATAAGTCTAATATTGATAATGGAAATCGTCGTCCTCAATATTATGCAGAACGTAGACTTCCTTTATTTGAAGATGGTGCTGGTATTACTAGTGGTTTAGTTAGAGCTGGTTGGAGTCATGGAAATGATAAAGATGTTAGTATGAATAATACTAATATTCCAAGTTTATCTAAAACTAAATCTAGTGGGAAGACCCCCCGTGGGGGACGAAGTAAGTCAAGTCAATCAACTCAATCTATCTCTACTAAAACTCCTCCTACTGCTGTTTATAATCGTAATCTGCCTAAAATCGAAGCTAGTATTCCTACTACTTTACCTATTTCTACTAGTGCTCCTGCTCAAGGAACAAAATATTCTGATGGTAAAGGACAAGGTAGATTTAAAAATCTTACTACTGCTGATTGGATTGGTTTAGGTAGTAATGTTGCTGGCAGTTTAGCTAGTTATTTTGCTAGTAAAAGAGCTATTAATAAAATGAGAGGTCCGGGTCAACCTACTCTTATTAGCGCTAATAAACTTAAAACTAAATATAATATTAATCCTCAACTTGATAGAATTAGAGAAAATAAATTTGAGGCTTATCGTGATATTGATTCTAATACTGCTAGTAGTCGTGTAAGTTTAGCTCGTAAACAACGAGTTCGTAATGCTGCTGGTCAAGCTGCTAATGAACTTTATGGTAATAAAGAAAATATAGAAACTAATCTTATTAATCAAGATAGACGTAATCAACAAAGCGTTCGTCAATTTAATGCTCAACAATATAATCAATATATTGATAGAAAAGCAGCATTTGATAATGGTATTAGAGAAGCTAAAGTAACTAATATTAATAATTTATTTAGTGGTATTAACGCTGGTATTCAAGATATGATTAGTAGATATGAAAATCGTAAAGCTTTAAATAATACTATTGGTGCTATGCGAGCATCTGCTCCTAATGTAGATGATAGAATTATGAGAGATGCTGGAGTTGATTATGATGAATTTATTATTCGTAAACGTAGAAAACTTGGAGGAAAACAATCATGCCGATAAACTTTTATACTCCTACTTTTAGACAACAAGTTAATCCTATTGACTTAAATGTCTTAGCTAGAACTTATAATACTCTTGAACAAGGTCATCAACAAGCTATTCAAACTAAATCTCAAATTGATGCTCAACTTGCTCAATTAGATTTAAATGAAGCTGAAGATGCTTGGCGTCAAGAACAACTTAATAAAGTTCGTAATGCTCTTACTGAAAATATGCAATATGGTAATGCGTATTCTAGTCTTGATGATATAGTTGGAACTTATGGAGATATAACTTCAAGTCCTGGAATGATTGGTCGTTTACGTGCTCAACAAGATTATAAAGCTTATATGGATAATCTTGATAAACGTACTGATTTATCCGAAGATTATAAGAATTATTATCGTGCTATTAATAAATATAATTATCAAGATATAACTGATAAGAATGGTAATGTTATTGGTGGAAGTAAATGGACTCCTATTAATAAAGAAGTTTCTGAAATTCCTATGAGCCAAATACTTAATCAAGCACTTCAATGGGCTGCCAAAGAACAAGGCGGCGGTAGTCAAACAAGATGGCTTGATGTTAACGGTAAAGTTACTGATGATATTACTAAATCTGTTACAGGAGAGATTTATTCTCATACTAAAGGTGATTGGCAAAGATTAAGTAAAGCTAAACTTGCCGAAGCCGTTAAAGCTGTTATTGAAAACACTCCTGGTGCTAAAGCTAGTCTTGAACAAGATTATAAGATTGCTAAATGGAAATATGACCAAAATGGTAGTAATCCTGATATAACAGATAAAAATGGTATTCTACTTACTCCTGAACAATATCTTGCTAAACGTATTGACCCTTTCTATAATGCTGCAACTTTTTATAATCAAAGTAGTAATACTACTTATGGTGAAGCATGGAAAGCTCAATTTGCTTTAGCTAAACAAGCTGGACTAGGAACGTACAACTCAAAGAAAACAAGCTATTGATAATCTAACTTATAAAGGTACTCCTGTTCGTATTGATAATTTTATGCCTGCTCAAGCTCAAGCTGAAATTACTAGTAATAGACAATCAATAGCTGGATTACTTAATAAATATAATCCTGATATTAATATTGATTTAGGTACTGCTAATCCAGATGATATTAGAACTAGTATCATGACTAATATTACTAATCCATCTGATAGAGCCTATGCTCTTAGTTATCTCAATGATATTATTGATAATCAAGAATATATTAATAGTCTTAAAGTTGGTAAATCGCAAGATAGTATTGACGGATTTGATACATATAATTCTATTATTAGTTTAAGTGATTTACCTAATAATAAATATTCTGATACATATAGTAAATATGTTAATCAAATATTTGGAGATAGTAGTTCTATTAGACAATACTTTAATAACGATGATGTATATAATTCATTTATTAATGCTCTTGGTGGAGAGAAAAAAGCTGCTAGTCTTGGAGTAAGATTTGGTTCTGATGGTAATGGTTATAGATATGCTGAATTACCTAAAGATTATCATAAATCTATTTATAGTTTTGGTAAAGCTGTTAAAGAAGCTGAAGATACTAGAAACCCTTTAAATGCTTTTCTTAATTCTGCTAAAACTAGATTCTTTGGTTATGGTGATAAATTTGTTAGAGTTGATTCTAATGGTGAAGAACATCATGCTGGATTACCAACAGGTAATAAAGAACCTTATATTGGTTTAGTTAATTATGTTGATTCTCTTAAATCTAAAAATGATGCTGTTCTTGATGGTGGTCAAATAACTTCTTCTACTATTGGTATTAGTGCTTTAACTCCAGAATTAGCTGAAATTAATTTTATGATGAATGCTAATCCTGAGAAAGCTAGTCAACTTTCTGCTTATAAGAAGAATAAAGAAGAACAAGCTATGATGGCTATTCGTAGTGGTATTGATTTAACTCAAGGTGAAGCTTATATTACTAGTGAAAATGGAATATTTGAGCCTATGACTTCTGAAGATAGAAAAGCTTATACAGCTTATCTTAGAAGTGCTAAAGAAAATGAAATTACTCCTACTATTGTTCGTGACCCAAAAACTGGGGATGTTGGAGTTCAAATTAATATTGCAGGTTACTATGATACAGAAGGTAAACTTAAAAGAGAACCTATTACTTTACTTGTAGGTAGTGGTGCTATTGATAGTTCTATTATTCAATCTTGGAATCAAGATACTAGTTGGAGAGCTGCCGGTAAAGTAGAAAATTACTATAATGCTAATAGACCTATTTCTCTTACTAATAATGCTGCATTTACTGGAATTGATAAATTTAAATTAGTACCTAATGGTGGAGGTTTTAATTTAATTAATTCTACTAATAATCAAACTATTGGTTTAGTAAGTAAAGAAAATGCTGTTGATATTGTAGATAATTTATCTCAATGGGAACAAACTGTAACTGCTGTTAAAGCTGGTATGGCAGTAGATGAAAATGCTGTTAAAGCTATTCAACAAAATGTTGCTACTAAACTTGCTCAACTTAGTGGCAGTACAGATCCTTATGTTATTCAATATTACTATGATGAATTAACTAATAATCTATATTAATATGGATGTATTAAAGTTTCTACAAGGTGGTAATCAAACACCTAATCCTAAATATAATCCTAAAACTAAAAAGGGGGCTATACAGCCTCCTACTTTAGTTGATTACAACCCCGGCACTTCTATTAGTGACCGGGGTCGTGGTCATTTATTTAGTCGTATTGCTGGGCAATCATATAATCTTAATCAATATGATATAGATAAATATGCTCCTTATGATGTTTATGTTAATCCTGTTGATGACCCAGAAAAACTTGATAAAGAACGTGCTGTTAATCAAAGTAATTGGGAACAAGGGTTAAGAATGATTGGACAGATTGGTAATGAAATTACTGTTGGAACAGCTATTGGTTTTGCAGATTTAGCTGACGCTTTCTATAATATGGTTAGTAATAGTCCTAATGATTATCAATCTGAAATAAGTTCTGAACTTGAATCTTTAAAAGAATCTATTAATGAACGTTTAGCTATATATAGAGAAAATCCTAATACTGCTTTTGATATTGTAGATTTTGCTTGGTGGGCTAGCAATGCTCCTAGTATAGCTAGTTCTTTAACTCTTATGGTTCCTAGTACTGGTCTTGCTAAAGGTGTTTCTTTATTAGGTAAAGGTATAAAGTTTAATAAATTAGCTAATAAAATGGCTAATGCTATTAATATGACTCAAAAGAGTAGAGCAATTACTAGTAGAATAGCAGAAGCTACTGCTATTGGAGTTCCTTCTCGTTATCTTGAAAATTATCAAGAAGCTAGACAAACTTATAATGATATTGAAAATTATTCTAAAACTCAACTTGCTAATATGAATGATAAACAAAGAGAAGAGTTTTATAATAATAATCCTAAATATAGAGATATGTCTGATGAAGAAATAGCTAAAGATATTGCTAAGAATAGTGCTGATATTACTTTTGCTGAAGATTGGGCTAATGTTCTTTTTGACGTATGGCAAGTTTATAGTTTAAAGAACTTATGGAAAAATGCTTTAAGTGGTAATACAACTAGTTCTAGACTTAGAAATTTAAATACTGCATTTAATAGTAATATTGATGATGCTGCCGCAATTACTAATGCTTTAAGTAATAAAACTACTAAACAAGCTATTACTAGTACTTTGAAAGATGTGGGTAATGATATTCTTCATGGTGTAAGAGCAGAATGGACTGAAGGGGTTGAAGAAGCTATTAATTATATAGCTAGTCAAGATGGTTTATATAATGGTAAAAAAGTATTTGATAAAGATATTCCTCAACAAACTATTAAAGATTATCTTCAAGACCCAATGTTATGGGAACAAGCATTTTGGGGTGCTCTTGGTGGTATCACTTTTAGTAGTGTTATGAATAAAACTGGAGAATTTATTAATAAACATCTTGATAAAGATTGGACTTCTGCTGAAAAACAAAGAGAAAATGAAATTCTTGGTCGTACTGCTACTTTTCAAGCATATCAAGAAAGACTTAATAGTATTGCTAATGGTAAAAATCCATTTATAACTATTACTGATGAAAATGGTAATCAAGTTAGTCCAGATATTATTGCTGGTACTGAAGAAGAACTTCGTAGTATAGCTGAAAAAGAATATATGGATAATATTATTATTAATTCTATGAACGCTGGTAATTTAGGACTTCTTGAAAGTTCTATTAATAGTAAAGAATTTAATGATAGTATTACTAATAAACTTGGATTACAACAACAAGAAAGTAATGAACTTATTAATAGATTTAAAACTGAAATTAATAATCTTAAAAATGAATATAATACTACTTTAAATAAAGTTAATAGACTTGGTGGCGGATTTGAAGTTGGTCGTATTATAGCTACTCAAATGGTTCATGCTCGTAATCGTCAAGAAAATTATAATAATCTTCTTAATTGGGCTAATGATGTTTTAAATCAAGATATTACAAATAATCATATTGAAGATGTTGATATTACTTCTGCAAAGAATGGTATTTATCAACATATTATTGATAGTATTCAAAGAGATATTAAAACTATACAAGATAATGCTGCAATTAATAATTCTGTTAAACAAGAACGTATTGCTCAATTAAATGAACGTCTAGATGCTATTAATAAACTTTATACACCTATTGATATTGAAAATAAAAATGATGTTCAATCAGCTATTCAACTTCAAAAACAATATAATGAAGTATTTAAAGATTTAGCAGAAGTTGTTAATGCTGAGATTAATGTTGAAGTTAATAAAAATCAACTTAATCTATCTGATGATAATATTAAATCTCGTATAACTTATCTTAATAACTTCTTTGATAATAGTCGTAAAAAGATTGTTAATAAAGCTATGGACGATTTACGTAATGCTTATAAACAATATAGTAAAGAATATGTCAATTCTGTTATTAAAGATGCTAATAATGGTAATAAACCAAATATAGATAAAATTATTCGAGATGCTTATGCTGCACTTGATTTAAGCTCTAAAGGTAATGAACATCTTAAAACTACATTAGAACAATTAGCTGAAATTGCAGAGATTGAAAACGATGTTAATAATACTCCTAAAGAGGAAGAAGTTGCCCCTGTTAATCCTGATGTTAATGAAGTTAATGAAACTGATGTAGATGATACTAACTCATCTCCATCCTCCACGGGGAGTATAGCGGAGCGAAGCGAAGCGGTTCCTAGTGAGCCTACTAATATTGAACAACCTCAATCTCAAACTGAACAATCAGTTTCTCAAGAGCCTATTAGTACTCCTAAACCTGAAGTTAATAATAATCTTCCAGATGATGAATTTGAACGTGGTCAAATAGGTACTGATTTAGTTTATGAAAGTATTGCTGATTTAGAAGATTCTCTTGGACATGAATCAACTAGTAGTGATTTACTTAATGCAAGACAATCTTTTATTGATAAACTTAGTCAAGCTGGATTTGAACAAACAGAAGCTGCTGATATAGTTAATAATATTATTGACGGTCTTACAGGAGGTAGTTTATATAGTTCTGTTCAAGATGATAGCACTAGACGTTTATTACTTAATGCTACTTATGCTACTGTTACAGGTAATGAACGTAATATAGAAGCTATTATGGATGATTTTGCTAATAGTGTTGATAGCGAAGGTAATACTAGAGGTAAAATTGTTAATGGTAAAGTCTATCTTAGTATTGGTCAATTAGTTGAATATATAGATAGTGTTACGGGTAATAAAATTATTAAAAATTACTTGTTTAATCAAATAAAAAACTATCTTTACGCCAGCACTAATAATCAAGGTAAATATCGTGCTACTGACGAATCAACTATTAAGAAACTTAATGCTAGACAATTTGTTCAATATGTAGATGGTATTGCTAAAGAACGTCTTGAAAGACTTCAAGTTGAACATACTAATAATGTTAATCTTAAGTATATAGTAGAGAATGAAAATGTTAAAGCATTTACTTCTATTAAACAAGGTGATTATCTAGAAACTGAATATGATAGTAAGCTTAGACGTATTAATATACTTGCTAATGGTACAATTATTGGTTATATAGGAGTTCCAAACATTGATAAGTTTGGTAATTATGATATGGTTAATCAAGGTTGGAAATATAATATTCATGCTGAAAATGGTCAAGTTGTTTCTCCACTTAAAGACGCTTTAATTAGTATTCTTGATGGTGATAGATTTGACGAAGAATTTATTGGTCATTTATATGAACTTGCTGTTAAAGAAGAAGTTACACAAGAAGAACTTGTTAATCTATTTAAAGAATTTGAAACTAAATATCCTGATATAGTTAGAGATTTTACTACTCCTGTTGCAAGTTTTGATTTAGCTGGGCATCTTGTTAATCTTACTAAATACATATTTAATCAGCCTTATGAAAATAGTCATGAAGCTAGTATTAATCGTTGGTTTAATAATCTTCTTAATAGTTATGACCAAGCTATTACAATAGTTAAAGGTGATTTTAAAGGTAAGATTAAAGCTGTTAATGTTAAATATGGAGTTCTTAATACTATTGATGATACTAATGGTGAATGGAATGATGTACAAGAAACAGTAGTTGGTTATGATGAAAATATTAACAAACTTGGTGTAGTTGTACAAGGTCAATTATATCTTAATGGAGAAAGTAAACCTACTATTATTGAAAATCTTACTACTAATGGTATGCCTGTTATTAGTATTCCAAGTAGTGATGGTACTTCTCTATATGCTTTTTGTAAACAAGTTCCATTAAATAGTAATCTTCTTAAAGGAGATGCTCGACGTATTATTAATTCTATTAAGAATGAAGTTAATAATCTTTGTAGAGATTATATTAGTGGGCGAATAAGTTTTGGTGAACTTAAACAAAGTCTTGGAGATATATTTGGAAATAATAAACTTATTAATGGTGATAGAAATACTGGACTTCAAATTAGTATTAATCCTACTAATATAGGTTTTTATGTTAAAGGTGCACATTTTAATGGTAAAGATTATGCTTTTACTATTAATTCTGATGCTGGTAATTATAAACGTAATATTATTATTAATTCTCCTTATGTTGTTAATAGTGCTTTTAAAATAGGTAAAAGTTATGGTATTAATGCTAGTACTATTGATGAATTAGATAATGCTCTTCGTCCTGTTATTGATGAAATGTTTAACTATGCTCAATTTGCTATTAGTAAAGATTTTATTAATGATAGTACAAAAACTAATGATAGAACTAATAAATATATTTATCGTGAAAATGGTAAAACTATTATAAATATTAATGATAAAACTTATAGCTATAATAGTTATCAAGATTTTATTATTAGTAATGGTTTAGTTAGAACTAAATTAGCTAATACTAATACTAATGAAACTGCTGGTAATTGGCAAATAGATATTCATTCTAAACTTGATATTACTTATGAACTTGAGGGTAGACTCCCCGTGGAGGATGTAGCAATACCTGAACAGCTATCAGAGTTCATGTTAGATGATACTCTTAATGCTATTAATTTTAATGCTTTTGAATCTGCTATAACTGCTAAGAATTTAACTCGTGGACTTAAAAAGTATTTTGCTAATGACCAAACTGCTATTGATTATATTGATTCTCTTCAAAAGATTGGTATATTACCTAAGAATATTCAAGTTGTAGATAGTATTACTGATAATAATGGTAATCAAGTTAATGCTGTTTATCATCGTGATACAGATACTATTGAGCTTAATCGTTCTGCTATTGCTGGTCAAAGAGTTTATCGAGTTGTTAATATTATACTTCATGAAAGTTTACATAGACAACTTTATACTAAATATAATACTGAACAAGCTATTACTTTAGTTAAACCTATTTATGATAAATTTAAAGCTTGGCTTGATACTCAAGATGATTCTACTAAAGAAAGACTTAAACCTTATCTGTTTGAGAACTTTAATACAAGTGAAGCTCTTGAAGAATTTCTAGTTGAAAGTATTACTAGTAATGCTCTTATGTCAGCTCTTAATGAAATTAAATATGATAATAGAAAAGTTAATAAACGTAAGACTTTATTTAGTAAACTTCTTGAAGTTATTGCTGATATGTTAGGTATTAAGATTAATGAAGATAGTTTATTAGCTGCTGCTAGAGATGCTTATAAAGCTATTAAAAAAATACCTAAAGAAAGTAATCAAGATGCTATTCAAGGAACTTTTCAGTTTGAAGAAGAAACTGCTAGTATAGAACAAACTGAAAATCCTAATGAAGATAATAGTCAAGATTATAATTATAATAATGATAATCTTAATGATGGACTTAATATGTTTAGTAGTGTTGATGATGATGTGGTGTCAAATATGGCTGAATTAACTAGCCGTTTACCAATAGCACAACAGTCCGAATTTGCCACTTTGCTTGACACAGGGCGCATCAGTTTTAACTGTATGTAGAATTAATCGAGTAAAGATAAAAGTCGCTTAAAACAAAGAAAAATAGCCTCTATGACGATGTAATTAAATTTTACTTTACATTAGTCATAGAGGTATTACTATTAATGAATTTAAACTTAAATATAAACTTATGAGTTGTGGAAATATTAAACTTATAGGATATAATAATCTTAATAATGTTATTATTAAAGAACATGGTTCTAATAATGCTGATTATTATAGTCTTATAGCTATGGTGGAAGACCCAATCTTTAAGAAGATTGTAGCCGATAAAGGTATTAATGTTAAAACTTCTGGTAGACAAGCATATAATGCTCTTCTTGAAGCTAGAGCTATTAAACTTCGTAATATGGATGATATAGCTTCTGTTGCTGAAAAAGAAGAACGTGGATTGTTTAGTACAATTAAAGCTAGAGATACAGCTATTACTTATATGGCTGATATTATGAATAAACTTAGTTTTAATTTTCTATATAATGGTGCTCCATTAAATTTTAATGAAATTAAAAAACGTACTAATGAAACTGTTATTAATGCTGGACTTAAACGTGCTAAGAAATTAGCCGGAAGTGATGAAACTAGAAATAATGAACTTAATAGTTTTATTAATAATTCAAATCCTGCTATTAAAATTAATGGTCTTGGAGCATTTCTTCGTAAATATGGTAATGCTCAAGATTTTAATTATGGTGCATTACTTCGTTCTTTAACTAATACTGAATTTAATGAAGCTCTTTTTAATAATAAAAATGTAGCTAAACTTATTAAACGAGATGAATTATATCAAACTACTGATTATGAAGAATTAGGCGGTTATCTTGATGAAACTTCTACTGAAGGTGATGAAAATAGTATAGATGATGGTATTGATTTAATGACTCAACTTTGGAATTTAAGTATTGGTGAAGTTAAAGATTTTAATAAACACGTAGAAGAAGTTATTAAGTATCATCTTGCAAGTTTACCTAAACTTACTGCTGCTTCTCAACTTGATAATGGAAGTTATCCTTTTGATACTAATAATGAATTAGGAGTTGTTACTTTTTCTGATGCTAATTACTTATCTAAAATATTATATGCTAGTGCTGATACTAGTAATGTAGATAATTTTATAGCTAGTCTTAAACGTATATCTGAAACTATTCCAAATTGTGAATGTTTAATTCAATTACATGATTTACTTAGCAAAAATAAAGTATTTACTAATAAGTATATGATGGTGTTTAATAAACCTATTATATCTAAAATTGAAACTTATATTCAAACTGATTCTAATGGTAATAGTTATGTTCGTGCTCGTGTAACTAATCCTAATACTGATTCTCGTACTATTTTACAGAATACTTTTTATAATAATGTTAAGAATAATATTATTACTAATCGTGTTCCTACTGCTCGTGAAAAGTTTCGTATATATGATAGATATAAAAATACTCCTCATGCTAATCTTTATTTATATGATGCTTTTAAAGAAATATTTCCAGATATTAATCAAGCTAGTTTTAATTTAGCTATTGCTAAGATTGGTCGTGTAGCTATGGCTAATAATCTTATTAACTTTGCTAATGTTATTAATCGTACAGTTGAAAACTATAATAAATATGTAGAAGCACTTAAAAAGGATAAAGGAACTAAAATGCCTGATAGTTTTATTAATAGAGGTGATACTTCTATTATATATCAAATGGCTGATGTTTTTAAAGATATTATTTATATTCCTGTTGAACTTAATTCTCGTAATCCTGAAGGTAATTTAAGTTCTGATGTTATTAATAGAAGTTTTATTACTAATATTGCTAAAATAATCAATGATGATAAATCTACTGTTGAAGAACAAAACGCTATGGCTGAAGCTTATGCTAGACAAAAGTTTGCTAGTCATCAATATGATTATAGTAATTTACTTCTTGAACATAGAGATAGTAATGATAATATAATTAATTATGGACTATTTAGAAGAGTTGGAAATGGAACTCCTAAACTTACTGAATATGCTCGTAGTATGTTTAAAACTTCTCTTCTTAATGGTATTAGTGAATTAGATAATAACAGTAATGATTTATATCGTAGTATGAGTGATGGTGATTATTTAATTACTGCTATGGGATTATTTATGACTGATATTAATAATTCTGAAACTCCTACTGCTAATTATTTACTTCCTATACCTAGTGATGCTCCTAAAAACTTTACTATTACTGCTCCTAGATATAGTCTTGCTGGATTACGTAGTCAACTAGAAGATGGAACTAAAATTATAAATAGAGAACATCCATTATTTAAACAATATTATAATATAATTATTCAAGAACTTACTAATATGGCTCAAGCTGTTAATGTAATGTTTAAAACTAATGCTAATGGTAATCCTATTTTAACTAATGGAGATTTTGAATTTAGTGATACTTATAATAATAAACCTGAACATTTTTATAATCAATACCATAAAGATGGAAAAGGTAATGTATTTACTACTAAAGATGGACACAAAGTTTTAGCTGGTAGAGTATTTAGTTTTAAACGTTTAGTTAGTAAAATTACTCCTAATAGTAATGGAGCATTTAATGAACTAATTGGGTATGGTAAGACTATTGACATCCTCTACGGGGGGTCTACACGTGGGCTTAGCTATGTTAATAATCAAGTAGTTCTTAATGCAGAACAACGTATTGCTCTTGAAGATGCTGTTGCTGATTGGCTAAATGAATATATAACTAATGGTTATAAAGAACTTAAAAATAAATATGGTACATTTATTGATGATAGAATTAATAATGAATCTTTAGCTGAATTTCTAGTTAATGATTATCTTGTTAGAGATAGTATGTACGATATGTATGGTGGTGACCAAAGTTTTTATAAGAATGGTCAAGCTATTCTAAAACGTATTAAAGAAGTACAAGCTAGCGGTAATCCTTTTGGTAATACTGATTTTACTAAAAATGATTTAGATATAGCTACTGATTTATATGATATAACTATCAAAGGTAATGCTGTTACTGTTCCTTATACTGTTAATGGAGTTACTAAACGTAAAAAAGTAGTTCTTCAAGATAAATTTAGGGGTGTTACTATTTATAATACTTTTAAAGCTTCTGATAAAGTTGTTATTGATAGACTTGATAATCAACTTAAAAAAGCTGGACTTGATAAAAAAAGACAGAGAACGAATACTAGAACCATTTAAAGGAGGAGTTAATGCTAATGATGCTCAATCTTATATTACTCTTGAAGAATGGATTCGTCGTATTACTGCTGCTGGTGAATTAGATAAATATGCTGGACTTATTCGGAGCCTTACAGACGATACTCCAATATATAAAATTGATTGGACTAAATTTGCTAATAAAGTTCAAATTCAAAAGAATTTCTATTATGATTTATATTATGATACTACTGTTGGTATTGAAGTTCCTAGACAAGTAAAGAATGCTGAGTTTGTTCTTATTCCTAAACTTATTAAAGGAACAGAACTTAGAAAAAATTTATAATATAATGACTAATAGAGGTATTCATCAAATTAATACTGTTGAAACTGTTAAAAGTTGCACAACATAACAGAAATGACACTTTGGAATAATGATGGGATTCTAACTGATGAAGCTCTTAAAGAAATTTGATGATAAAGTAATTTGATAATTCTGAACTATTTAGTTTATAATTATCTTTATCGCCAACAAGAAGTTCCTCAACATATGGTTGATGCTAGTAATAAAGCTGCTATTCAGATTATGAAGAAAAATGCTTGATAATCTTCCTAATCGAACTGAACTTAATGACCTTAAGAGTAAAGTATTTAGTAACTATGTCGCTAATATTAGAAATAGTTTTGAAAAAACTTGTGCTGAACTTGGTATTGAATTAGATAGTAATGGTCATATTGATTTAAATTCTAATGGTACTATTAAAAATCTTAATCGTTTTGTATTTTTTGATAGATTTAAAGAAAATGCTCAACAACAAGGAGTTGAGAAAGCTCTTCTTGAATTTTTTGATTTAGATAGTGCTGGATTTAATAATCTTCCTTTATTCTTATCTAATATTAATAGTAAACTTGAAAGTATTGCTAATAGTTATTTTAATACTAATATTACTAGGCAACTTATTAGTGGTTGGCATGCTGCTCAGTTATCTGATTTTGGTTTTAAAGTTGATAAACAAACTCAAACAGATAGTAAACTTCAATATAAAAAGATTGGAGAAGTTGATGGCACTCCTGTTTATTATACTGAAATTAAACTTCCTAGATGGAGTAGTAAACTTAAAGGATTAAATATTGAACAAGTTCCTGATAGCTTACGTACTATGATTGGTTATCGTATTCCTACTGAAGGTAAGCAATCTATATGTATTATGTATGTTAAGGAGTTTCTTCCAGATGCTTATGGTAGTACTGTTGTTGTTCCTGATGAATGGGTTACTCAAACTGGTTCTGACTTTGACGTTGATAGTGTTTATGGTATGTCTAAAACATTTAATCTTGTTAAAGGTATTCCAACTGAAATTACTCACGCTAGATATACTAAAGATGAAGTAGGGTATATTAATTATGTTAAAGATAATGTAGATAAAGCTAGTCGTAAAATTCTTGGTAAGACTTATAATAAACAAGGTAATATTAGAGCTTCTTTAAAAAATAGTGAAGATGCTATTAATGCTACTCTTGAAGGTTATAATGGCAATCTTAAAGTTGTTGAAAAAATTGCTAATGATGGTGGACTTAAGTCTTACGAATCATACTTGAAACTCCCCGTGGAGGATACAAGTAGTCAAGCTGCTAGAACTAATGCTATTATTCAATCATTTATTGATATACTTAATAATCCTGCTGCATTTGAAGAAAATACTACTACTTCTAACTTTGAAAATGTTAAAGAAGCTAATGAAACTTATGCAGAAATAGTTGGTGCTAATAAAACAACTGTTGCTCCTAGTGATTTCTTTACTCAACTTGATTGGTTTGATGCTGCTACTTCCGGTATTAAACTTAAAGGTATCAGTGTTAATCGAGATACTTTTATGAGTATTGGTAATGTTACTAAGGCTAATCATAGTGAAGGTATTAAAGTTATGTACACTACTGATGTGATTAGTGAGCAAGAAGCTGTTAATAGATATGGTAAAGAAAATGTTGAAACTATTGGTAATAAGCATATTCGTATTACTCATAAAAATTTTGGTTGGTCTGGAGATGATAAGAATGTTGATGGCTATTTGATTAATCCTTATAGTTCTCAGACTACTGCTCATATTCTCGATGTTATGAAAGAGGGAGCTATACATAATGAAAATACTTATACGTTTAATGCTTTTAAAACTATTGTTGATTTTGGAAGTAATTATGATACTGCTATTGGATTTATGTGGCAACCTGCTATTGACATACTAGTTCGTAAATGGAAAGAAACTAATAGTGTTCTTGCGGAAGGTACTAAAAATCCGCTTACTGAAGCTATTAGAGAAGTTGCTCATAATCTTGGTTTTGGTGAAAAAGTTAATTTTGCTGGACGTAAAAAGCTAATTGAAACTATTGATAAAAGTTATGGTGAAACTTTCAAGAAATTATTCAATTTAAGCGTTTCTGACGCATTTTCATCACCAGACCTTATCTTTTCATCAGACGCATATAAATCTCGTCTTAGAGGGGAAATGAATGGCGTTCAGCAGGCTTTATTTGACCTTTATGTTCTAGCACAATTCAATCGGTTAAACTCAATCGGACAGGATATAAGTAATAATCTTAATATTCTTAGTGCTGATAAATATGGTGCTAAACAAAGTTTTTATGCTAGTGATAAAGTATTTAGAGATGCTAGAACTGTTATTGAGAATAGTAATATTTATGCTCCATCCTCTACGGGGGGTCAAACCTTGCTGTTAGAGAGTGTATTTCCTGATATTAGTGGTGGTATAGATGCATTTATTAAATCTGATATATCTAGAAGTAGTTATCCTAGTTTAGCTGCATTTTTACAAATGAGTACTGCTCTTAGTGTTAAAGCTACTCAACAAGTATTTGAAACTGCTAATCCTGTATTTATTGATTATGTATATAGAATAGCAGAATGGACTAAAGGTGGAATAATGACTGAAAAGTTATATAATGACTATAAAGATTATCTTATTAATAAACTAGAAGTAGGTAATAATGGTAGTTCTTATCTTAATTTACCTGTTACTATTGTTGATGGTAATTTTGTTCACCCTAAATTCATTAAAGAATATGGTACTGGTCAATCTAGAGCTTTAGAAGTTGGACGAGTAAGTGGTACATTAGTTAATATTAAAACAGATGATGTTGTAGTTAAAAATATATTTGAACCTATACAAACTGAAATTGATGTATTTGCTAGACTTACACCTGCTCAAAAAGTTGATTGGATTAAACGTAATTTTAGTCAAGACGGTAGTATATTTGCACATATTGAAATAGTTGCTAATGATGAAAGAAATAATCGTCGTAATGTAAATATTCAATATATTAATTATATACAAGGTGATATTACTAATGATGAAGCCCATAGATTGTTTGATAGAGCTTGGAATCATCCTAATCCTCTTATTAAACTTGCAGCTCTTGATTTAGTTAAATATGCTTTTATTGTTGAAGGTCATAAATTTAGAACTAGAAATATTAGTAGACTTATAAGTAATACTCCCCTTAGAGGATTGAGCGATAATGGAATAGCTATTGGAGATATAGCTATGAAAGGCATTAATAACTATGGTTTTATTGATAAAGATAATGTTGAAGATATAATTGGTTTTATTCGTAAGAATTATAATAGTTTTAATTGTCCTAGTTATACATTTAAAAGACTTACTAATAATAAAATTAATTATAATTTAAAACATAATGGTATTATTACCTTTAATGGTCAAGAAAATCTTGATAATATAGGAATAATAAGAAATGGAGATGCTGTTAATATTATTAGAATTAATAGAAATTTATATATTAAAGGAACTTATGATGGAACTTTAGCTTATTATCCTATTGATAGACTTGAATCATTTGAAACTTATAATAGTATTGAACCTAGTATTATAGCTAATAATAATATTCATAAACCATTAGCTGTTCTTCTTTATGAAGGTCTTACTCAACAAGAAAAAAGAGATAAATTTATTGATGGTATTAAAGATAATATTAATGAAGCTGTAAATAAAGGTTATAAAGAAGTTCCTGAACTATATGGTAAATATATATCTGATGAGTATTTCCAGCCTTTTATGAATACTCCTTTTGAGAATAATACTATATATACTATTAATGATAAATTTTATCTTAACATTAATGGAACTACTGCTATTAATTTAAGCGATGATTTAAAACAATATAAAGCTAAATATTCTAATATTGAAGATAATAAACTTGGATTGTTTATTGAAATTAATGAAAATGAAATAGATAGAGTTACTAGTAATACTGATAGATATAGTAGTGTTGATGACCAAACTCCTATTGGTAGATTTGCTAAAAATGCAAGTTTAATTATTTCAAGAGCTGTTCGTCATGGACAACCTGCTGCTCAAAATGTTCTTAATGCTCTAAATAATGCTGAAATTAACTATCTTGATAGTAGTAGTCTTTCTGATAATTCTGAATTTTCATTATCAGTTATAGCTAATTATATAGATGTTGAAGCTAATAATATTCTTAACGATATTAATCGTTTTATTAAAATTGACGGTATCGATAAACCTATTAACGATAAAGATGTTATTGGTAAAGTTCTTAAAGATGAACAACTTCAAAATCGTTTCTTAGATGTTATTCTTAGTGCTAATACATTTAAGAATAAATATAAACTTATTAGCGAAATTGATATTGATAGTACAAATCTTGATGATAAAACTAAAGAGAATATTAGAAAGATTCAGAAACTAGTTAATCAAGTTGATTCTAATACTACTGTGCATTCTGCTAGAAAAGATTGGTTTGAAAGATGGATTCAATTACGCACTACTAATCCTAATTATATAAGTGGTCTTATGAAAGAATTTGATGCTTATGGTGATACTGGATTTATGGATTATTGGATACAAGATATTCGTGCTAATCGTAACTTTGTATTGCAGAATATACTTAAAGATGTAATGGGTACTGTTGAAGAAGGTCGTCTTAATGGTATTAAAGAGTCTAATGACTTTAGAAATTATCTTAAAGAACTTAAATCTAGAGCTACTAAAGATGGTAAATCTGTTAGTCTTGATAGTATTATTGATGATGATGGTAGATTAATTCAACCTAATAATCCTGTTTGGGAAGAAAAGATGAAGAAATATAGAGATGCTGCTATTGAAGCTGAACAAAAATTTGGTATAAATAGTGTTGAACATCTTATTGCTTTATCTAATAAAGCTAAATTTATTGATATGACTACTATTCATCAGCTTAAACCAATTACTGTTCAAGATGAAGATGGTAATAATGTTACTATTGAATATTCTACTTATATTATAAATCTTGAAAGAAGTCTTCTTGGTCTTAAAAAAGGAGATGATGGTATTCCTAAAGAATTTGCTGAATATAAAAGACTTAATGGTAGAATACGAGATATTTTAAGTCAAGCTACTGATAATGTTACTACACAAAGTCAAGATGAAGAACTTGGACGTATATACGCTCAAATGGATAGTCTTACTAGTCTTTACGATGAAGATGGTAATAAAAAAATTGGTCATGATTTAAATGTAGCTGAAAGACTTCGTGCTTATCAAACTAATATTCGTAAAATTAAAGAAATGTTCTATGATAAGCAAGCTAAAGAAGGATTTGATTCTAAACTTAAAGAACAACTTTCTATTATTAGTAAATATGAAAGTCAACGTGATGCTAATGGTAATCTTCTTATTAGTATGGAAGAACTTATGAAAGTTCCTGAATATCGTGAAGCTAAAGAATGGATTCGTAAGAATACTAGATATATTCTTGATATTAAAGATATAGAAGATTTAAATTGGGCATTTGAAGAACTTAAAGATGCTAATAAAGGTAATAGTGTTCTTAATCTTGCCATCAAAGAATTTCAAGCTAAAGATGAATTTAACGTAGTTGATGGACGTAAGATACCTGAAGAACGTGCAGCTCTTATTAAAGCTGAAACAGTTAGAAAATATAAATATACTAAAGGTAATGGTATGCCTTATGTTGGTATTATTCGTTCTGCTGAAGATGAACTTAGAATTTATCGTGCTGATTTCTATAATTATCTTACTGGTAATAAATCTAAGAGCGAAGAAGAAATTAATGTAGGAGAAGCTATTAATAAAATACTTGAAAAATATTTTGATAATGCTACTAGAACTCTCAATACTGCTGATGTTAGTCAAGAAGATTTAGAAAAACTTAAAGAAGGCTTTGAAGTATTTAATGAAATTACTAGAGGAGAAAAGAGTACTGATAAAGCTAAAGCAAAACGTGTTGCTGAATTTATTGAAAGTGAATGTGATGTTACTTATAATTGGAAGCAATATGAACTTGATAGAAATAGAGCTTTTGCTAAAGGTAAAAAGTATTATGATAAATGGCTAGAAGTATTTAGTGAACAAGTTGAAGAAAATGGAACTATTGCAGAAAGACCTAATCGAACTATTTATGGTATTATTAAACCTAAAGATTTAGATAAATGGACTGATATTGATAAAACTGCTGCAATTAATATTCTTCAAAAAAGAACTAGAGAAACTACTACTCAATACTATTATATAAAAGAAAAAGAAGTTCTTGATAAATATGGTATTGATAGTCCGGAATATAAACAATGGTATAGAGATAATCATTATTTTGATCCTTATACTCGTACTATTAAACCTATTCGTATTTGGACTACTATGCAAATGATTAAAGATGATGATTCTGCTGTTGTTGGTAATTATGAACCTCGTATTAATCAAATGCACATTACTCCTAAAGAAGAACTTATTAATCCAGAATATAGTAGTTTTGTTAATAAGTATAAAGTAGGAACAGGATATGATAATCCTAATTATACTAATCTTAATGAGTATCAACTTGAACTTATGAATAAAGTAAATGAACTTATGAAAAAGTATTGTTTTACTAATAGTAATAAGAGATATGTTGATATGGGTTATCTTCCAGCCTTACCTAAATCTAAAGATATGACTGTTAAAGATTACTTTGAGCAAGCTCTTAGTTTTCTTGGTTGGACTGCTAATGTTCCTAATAATACTGGATGGAGAAATAATGAAGATTTAACTTTTGATAAAGATTATGATATTCCTAATCCTAGATTATCTCAATTAGCTAATAAAGATACACAACAACTTCCTACTATACCTAAATTTAAAGAGCCTAATGAAAGTGATGAAGAATTTAGTAAACGTAAAGCTGCTGCTATTAAAGCTAGAGATGAGATTATTGAAAAGAATAATAAGATTCATAATGATATTCTTAATCGTAATTGGGAAGAAGTATTTAATAGTTTCTTAATTGAAAGTAATAGATATAATGCTATTAAAACAATTAAAAATCTTCTTTATACTGCCGACCAAATTATTACTAGTAATACTGCTTATGATATAAATTATAAAGGTAGTATAACTGAAAATAGAGAAGCTAGTGCTGGTGGAGAAATTGAATATAAACAAGAACAACAAACTAGAACTAGTCAACATCTTAGAAGTTTTATACGTCGTCTTGTATTTGAACAATATAAAGATAATAAAATTCCTAATCTAGTTAAACTTGGTTCTCTTGCTCAAAACATTGCTGGTAGTAAATATATGATGATGAATATTACTGGTGGTATAGCTAACGTTCTTACTGGTTCTAGTAATATATTTATGGAAAGAGCTGCTGGTGAATATATTAATCTTAAAGATTGGGAATCTGGTAAATCTGAATGGGTTAAAGGAACAGTTAGTTATATGGCTAATATGTATAGTGAAAATAGTAGTACTATTCAAGATGCTATTATTAAACTTAGTCATGTAGTCGATTTTGATAGAGTAACTGAAGTTAGCACTGCTGAAGGTCTTAAAGAAAATATTCGTAGAGTCCGTGGATTATTGTTTAGCCCTCAATCTGTTGGTGAGCATTATATGCAAAATGTTATGTTATTCGCTATGCTTAAATCTCATAGACTTGTTGATAATGGTAGAGGTGGTTATGATATAATGAGTAAAGAAATGTATCATCGTAAAGCTGAACAAGATGCTCTTATGTCAGTAATTAATACTCCCCGTAGAGGAGAGAGCCAATCTCTTCTTGAACAATTCAATAAGTTTATGGATGATGCTAAAGCTGATAATAAAAAACGAGCTAAATATAATTTATTTAAAACTAATCCTATATTTGATTTTGTTAAGACTTATCTTAATGAAGAACAACAAAGAGAATATATTGCTAAACGTAAAGAACTTATTAAGAATATTGATAAAGAGTTTGCTGAACTTCCAGATATTTATAATCAGTTTGAACTTAAAGATGGTATTGCTCAAATAAAATCTGATAGTAAACTTACTCTTAAAGAATATGCTAAATTTATTGATAAAGTTCGTGAAGTAAATAAGAAAGTTCATGGTGTTTATGATAAACTTGGTTCTGCTAATATAGAACAACATTGGTGGGGTGGTACGGTTATGCAATATCATAAACATCTTTATCCTGGTTTTAAGAAACGTTATCGTTGGAACGGTTATTATAATGAAACTCTAGGTACTATTGAAAAAGGTAGTTATACTAGTCTTTATGATTATTTAACTATTCCATTTAAAGAAAGTAATATAGGAGAAGTTAATAATGTTAGTGATGTTCTTAAAGCATTCCAAACTTATGGTAAGAATTTACTTTCATTTGCTGTTAATTTCAAACTTAACTATGAACTTCTTCCTGAACATGAAAAAGCAAATATTAGACGTAATTTAGGTGATTTTACTTTATGTAGGAGCTGCTATTATTGGAGCAATTGCTATAACTGGTATGGGTGGTGATGATGATGAAAGTATTATATATAATCTTATGCTTTATCATGCTGACCGTCTTGCTTCTGAAGCTGCTTCATTTACTCCATTTGGAGCTTATGCTGAAGGTAAAAAGTTATGGTCTAGTCCTGTTGCTATTGGACAAACTATTAATGACTTAATTGGTACTACTGCTATGGCTGCTAGATTCCTTATTGAAGAAGATTTCACAGAGGAATATACTACTGGTAGATATAAAGGTATGAACAAGTTTGAAGTTATGGCTATACGTAATATACCTGTTATTCGTAGTATTAATCGTGTTCTTGATTTACCTAATAATAATAGTTATTATAAACTTGATGAAAATATACTTAGTATTATACCTTATAAAGATATAGCTAAAGATATATTTGAATAAGCTGGACTTGAATCTAGTAAAAAAGAAGGGCTTGCCTATGGTATTTCTACCTAGACAAGCCCTATTTCTTTTAATAATACTAACTTAATAATCAAGAACTATTTTACCGTCCTTATTAACAATAACATCTTTATCACTATACATTTCTTTATATAACTGTATAAACTCTGTATAATTACCTCTGAAAATATAATTATGATTAACTATATAAACAGATTTACGAGTAGTAGGTTTAATAACATTAGCAGTATAAAGAGTTTGAAGTGCTTTATAAAATGTATGAGTAGAAATACCGTAATATTCAGTTATAGCACTTTCAGTAAATTCAATAACATTACTCATATAAGCTAAATTTCTACATATATAATTAAATAAATGTAGAGTAGCTTCATTAAAATAACGTTCTTTATCAAGAACTTCCATAGCAACGCCAACATAATCTCTACCTTTAATACCAAGTTTATTAATATTATAAGTAGTATTAGTAATAGATATAACTTGCATAGCATCCATAACTTCAACAGTTTTATTAGTATCATAAACAGTTGGAGCTATATTACTAGCAACTTCAGCAATACGCTCTTTTTGAGAATCAACAAATCTCTTAATAAGTTTAGTATTAAAACGATAAGTAGCCATAAAAATAATTTTAAATTTAATATTATATTCACTTTTAACTTCAACAAATGTACGAAAAATATTCCTCTTAGGGACATAGTTTCTCAAAAAAATTATGTTAAATATGCCTTATAGGGGCAGTAAATATTTTTATAACTACTTGATTATCAATGACAAAAAATGTTAACCCTATCTAAGATATATACTATAAATAGCTCGTCCAATAGCAATATCTTAATTAAAACCATCATCATTATTACTAATAATACACATAAGAATAACAAAAACTATAATAGCAACAACAAATAGTTTTCCACTATACTTATCCATAGCTTCGCTATCACTAATATTATTAGCAGAAGCTAATAGTTTAACACCACCAAATATAATACCAAGAAAAACAATAAATGCAACCATAATTATAATATATTTAAGTTTAACAATAAGATAAAAATAAACCCCAGTAGTAAGACTAGCTTAGCTACCGAGGTTTCAGTCATGCCAACGACTATAAGTTTAAGGATTAGTAGAACGCTCCGCTTCGCTACGCTCAACCCCCCGTAGAGGATGGAATAGACTAGTATTCATTCAATTAATATAATCATTATCATTAATAACTATATTAATATTACTAGCATAATTACCATTCCATCCTCTACGGGGAGTATAGCGAAGAGTGCGTAGCACTCGTAGCGGTTCCAAGCTAATCATCAAATTTAATAAAGCCAGCTCTATTAGAGCCAGCTTTAAGTATAACATATAAACCATTAGCATTAATACTATTTACTTCTTTAGTCCATATTTAGCCCATTGAAGAACAAATCCAAGACCTTCCCAAATTTTATCTTCAGCTTTAATTTGAGCATAAGTAGCACCAACATTTAAATCAAAGTTTTCAGGTTTTACACAAGCTGCTTGACCATGAACTTCAAATCCAGTAAGACAAGTAAGAGTAGTATTAGTTGTTTTAGTACCAACTTTTACATTTTCAATATCTTTAATAAATCTCTTAATATCATTTTCTTTAAGAACATCTCCAGCAGGGTCTTCAAGTTTATAATAAGCCTTTTCAAATTCTTTAGCAGGACTCCAAGATTTATATCCATCTGGATAAGTTACTTCATAACCATTTTCTTCAAAAGAATGATTACCAATTTTATGACCTTTGTCATTTGCTTTACGAGCTGTCATAGGAACAGCTTCAATCATTTTAACTCCAATAAATTTAGCCATAATTTTAAAATTTAATCTACAACTATTATAACTTCACCAATATTACTACTATAATCATTTACTTCTCCAATACCAAATGTATCACCATCCCATTGTTCAATAACAACATTAGCGTTTTCATCACAAGTTTTAAGTGTTTCTATAAGTTCTTTAACTGTCATAGCTTATTCTTTTTCAAGTTTATTAATAATATCTTTAATATAATCACTAGGAAAACTTCCTTCAAGTCTAGCTAACTCTTTTCTATTATAATCATTATCAACTTTAATTATAACAGTAGTAGGAAATTTATTAATTTCTTTTCTTAAAATATCATCAAGACTTGTATTTCTAATATTTAAAGTAATATCGCAATTAGCTTCATTAATAGCTTCAGTTATATTCTTAATTGCAATTTTACAAGCATCACATCCATTTCTAGTAAAACAATCAATACGTATCATAACACAATAGCATTATTTTTAACAGCTTCTTTAATAGTATTAGGAACTCTAAGAAGAGAGTTCTTAATCATTTCAGTATTAAGAGTATCAGAATATATATAAGTAGAATATGTTCTCCAATTATCTCTAATAATAACAGCAAACTTATTAGGATTATCAATATTAGTTTGAATATATTCTACTTTAGTATTATGATATTTCCACATCCAAGCAATAGCATCAGCACATTGAGCACGAGTTATACAATCATGCTTATCAATAAATGCTTCAACAAATATATTATTTGTTTGTCTAGTAGGTTCATCTCCAGTAAGATAATTAATATCATTACGAAGTTCTTCCCAAGTTACAGAATTACCATATCGTTTATATTCTGTATCATCTCTATATATAATACAAGTAGGATATTCAGTAATATTTTTACCAGCAACAGCCTTTTCAAGTATCATATCTTCAAGAATAAGATGGTCAGGAAGATTTTTAAAATTACATTGAACATTAGTACTAAATAAAGCTATATCAATAGCTTCTCTCATAGCTTCTGTTTTATCTTTATCAGCACTTTTATAATAAAATTCAATTTTAACCATAGTATTCGTATAATATAATGAGAATTTATAAAATTAGCTATTTTAAAGCCCTACATTGAATGATATTCATATCGTGATAGATTAATCACAATGATAATTAAAATTCAATGTAGGGCAAAAGAACTGTATCTATGACTATCCTAACAGCTTGCGAAGATATTTCCTAATAGTGTAATCGCTTTGCACACCATGTAGAATATCACCATCGCAATAAGCAGTAGGAGCATCACTAATACCAACACTACGCGCTTCTTGTCTACCAGTATCAGTATATAGATTATACCTAATAAGATTAAACCTACCGGCAAACTCAGGTATAGCAAGAGCTTTGTGAAGCCTTTCTTCAAAAAGTTTACTAACATTACAATCAGGTAAATAAAACAAGATTAACTTTTTCATAGATAAACTTCATTACCTTCAACTTTAGCATCGCTAAAATGACTTTTAAAACTTTCAACACTTCTACACCATAAAGGTTCAAGTCCATTAACTTTATAAATAACAGCAGGAATCCATTCACCTGTATCTGGATGTTTCATTTTAGTAATACTAATAATTATATATTCATTAGATGTTTTATTATGAATATAACGAGCACCAACTTTAAGCTTTAGCTGCTCCGCCTGTTCCTTCTCCAAATCCTTTGTTTCCACGTTCACTTTCTCCTAATTCTTCAATAGATTCAACTTCTTTCCAACTAATACGTTCAGCACTATTAATAATAAGTTGACAACATCTATCTTTACCATCACAATTATATGGCGGAGTAGAAAGTTTACCAAGAATATTAGTAGTTGTAGCTCTAACATTATTAAGTTTAAGTCTAGCATTACCAACCATACTATCAGGTAAATGCATATGTTCTCTAAGTTTATCAACTACTTCAACAAGAGTAGATACAGCATGAACTAAATCTCTAGAAGTACGATTCTTAAAAATAATAAGAAGTTCTCCACGATAACCCCAATCAAGAGTACCAGGAGCATTAGGCATATAAAAGTCAGATTTAGTAAGATTACTTCTAGGACGTAAAGACATTTCATTAGGCTCACCATTAGCATCATCTCCTATATTAAATGCTAAACCTGTATGATAGATAACTCTATCTTTTTCTTCATCATATTCATAGCAAATAGGATAAATATCCATACAAGCATCACCTTCTTTACCATAAGTAGGTAGAATGGGTTGAACCATACAACATTGCTTTACATTTAAAACATCTCCGTTAAGAAGCTTAATCTCTTTCAGTTTAAATACTTTTACTTCCATATATAATTAAATTATTAAATTAAAGAGCTTCTGCAAGAGCAAAAGCATTTTCTATTTTTCTTGATTTATCACCATAACAAATACTATCAAATCGCTTAGTACCTTCAATATTATCTATATTAGAATAATATCCACTAATAGCATTAACTGCACCCCAAGCTGTACCAAGAATATCTCTTTGACCTGGACCATCAAAATAATAACTATAAGTATCAGAAATAACATTCATTTTTCTACTACTTATTTTACTATCAGTTAAAGCTAAACCACTACGATAAGCAATATCTTTAATAGTATGTCCTGTATCTTTTAGACGTTGAATTTCATCACTAGTAAGAAGATTTTCTCCAATAAATTGAATTACATCTTCATCAGTAACTTTAATATTAGCAAGTAAATTACAATATTGACCAAATTCTTCAGATTTAATTTTACTAATTCCAAGTATTTCTTGTGCAATAGAAATCTTATTATGAACACTAGATGTATGTCGAAAACTAACATAATTACTACTAGTATGAATAGCCGCATTAAGAGTATTTTGACAAATAACTCTAATAGGAGTAAATAAAATCTTAACTCCGCCACTACCATCATGAGTATTAGTAAATACTAGATAATTTTCAACAGGGTCACCTTTAACAAGAATATTATTAGGAAGTTTAGCACTTACAAATATTCTCTCACCATTTCCCCAAAATCCAGCAGTTTGCCAAATAGCAGAATTTTTACCAATAGCACCATCAAAGAAATTAAAAGCATCATTATTTTGTACAATAGTATATTTGCTTTTAACAACACCTAAAGGAATATTGAAATCAGTACGATAGGTAGCAAAGGCATTATCACACTTACGATAAATGTCAGTACCAAAAACATGAGCGCCTTCTTTTTGTTCTTTAATAATTCGGTCAAGTTCTTCATCCGTTCCAGTAAGTTTAATAGGCATTTTACCAACTAATTCACATTTAGCTACATTAAAATTAAGTCCAGCTTTAAGCATAACTTCTTTAGCAGTAGCACAATCTGATACATCAATAGCACCAGAATAAGCCCACGGTTTACCTTTTACTTTATACATATTACTTATGACTTATATGTAACATAACACTTTCAATATCTCTAACAGCTTGATTCTTATTAACACCATAAGTATCCATATACCATTTTATTAGTTCTCTTACTTTTTCTTCTAGTCCCATAATTAACAAGATTAGTAGTGTTGACTCCCCGTGGAGGATGAACTTAATTCTGTCCTCTACGGGGAGTATAACCAAGTTATTTAATAATAAGACTAGTATTTTCAACAAATTTAGCTATACTAATATCTCTACCATCATTAAGAATATTCTTCATAGTAGTTTTATTAATACTACTACTTCTCGTCATTTCATGTTGATGATTAAAGAAAGTATTAAGTAAATCAAAATTAATTTTATTAGTTAAATCACCAACAGGTTTTTCAATTTCAAATTTAACTTTAATACAATCTAAATCATCAAGCGTAAAATAACCTCCAGTTTCTTCTCTAAGTCTAGCAGATTGTTCAGGATATTTTTCAGTAAATTTATCATTAATTTGTTCAAGAAGAACATCTCTACTAAATGAGAAATCACTATCAATCATATCATTATCCCAAAGAGATTGTAAATGTTCAAGAACTAAATCAATAAATATTTGATTAAGATTTTCATCAATTTCAACACATTTACTATTCTTAGTATAGAGTTTACTATCAACTAAATTAATAACTTTATTACCAGATTTACCTAAATCTCCATAAGCAATAACAGCATCAAGCATAGCACCTTTAAGTCTTTCAGCATTATTCTCTTTAGTTTTACGAAGAACAGCTAATCGTTGCTCTTCTTTTTTACAAGATTCAGCTTCAAGATTAAACATAGTATATGCTTTACGATAACTATCAAGTTTAGATTTAAGACTTTCTTGTGTAATAACAAGACGTTCTTCAAGTTCAGGAGTTAATTCACCTCCATTTTCTTCCAACTCAAGAAATATATCCTCAAGTTCAGTAGTAATATTATAAATACTTGCCATTATTTTCTACGTTTAGATACACTATAAGCAGAACGATAATAAGGATTTAAATAACCAAATAAATGAGTATAATCACTAGCAGTCATTTTATCAGTTTTATATTTATAACTAGCTTCAATATATTTTTTAAATAGTTTTTTACTCAAACCATTATTACCAACAAATCCACCATTTTCAAATACAATAGCTTCTGTATTTTTAGTAGTTCTAAAACGGTTATTAAAACCATAAAATCTTCTTCTCATAACTTTAATATTTAAATAGTTAATAATTTATTTATTATTTCTCATTTCTTCATATGCTTCTTCTTCAAGTTCAGCAGTAACATCTTCAAGACGAATACCTTTTAAACAAGAACATTCTTTCCATCGAATACTATAATTACAAGAAAGAATAAGTAAATCAGTATTATCAGCATCAACGCTCATAATCCAATTATCAGGAGATATTTCTACTTCAACACAATCAATAGTTCTTGTAGGTTTAGGCATCCATCCTTTATCAATATCATGTTCATATAATAAACAAGTATTAAAATATCTACCAGTAAGAACATTATTTTTATGTTCAAATAGTCCTCCATGCCAGCAAATAGGATTTTTATTTTTAGTCCATTCTTTAGTATTAAAATTATATCTACTAATAGGACGTTTAGTAAAAGCTCCGTTATAATGAATACTGCCATCTGGTTCTTTAAATACATTAGATTTACGTCTGTTTTGACAAGTACCATCAGAACTTATTTGACTCCATTCATCATCAGTAAATCGAAGAGGACTAATAATATCCCAATCACATAGTCTTTGAACAAGATTAATTTCCCAAGGAGCAGAACTACCACTATTACCATGAGAAGCAAATACAGCAACAGCTTCAATTACTTGTTGATACACCCAATCATTTGGACCACCTTCTCCATTACCATATCCAGCAAGTTTAAGTTCTTTAATAGCATGTTTACAAATATTACTTTCTCTAATAACTTTAGCTAAAACTTTCTTATTAATAAGAGGTTTATTATTTTGCTTTTTAATATAACGCTTACTTTTCTTCATCTTTAATTACTTTAAGAACAACAATATTACATAAAAGACCATAACAAAGATATTTATTAAATATACAATCAGGACAATTTACAATATGTTTATTTTTAACATATTTACATAAAAGTGTTACTTCTTTATCATCTTTACACCTAATTGTAGTATAAAGAAATTCTTCACCATCATTTAAGTCATCAGTAAAATTAGTACCACTATAATCTTCAACATGAAAGTGTTTAAGTTTATCAATCTCTGAAGTCATATCCAAGTTCCATTAAATTATTTCTAACCATACCAGCTATAAGTCGGGCATTAGGATGAGGTTTACCGGTAGTACCATAATAACGTAAATCAATAATATGACGCCATTCTCTTACGGAATATGTATAAATACATCTAGTAGCAGTATCAAGAGGAAGAACACCACGAGCATCTTGACGATGCATACCAAATTCATCAATAAGAGCTTTATAATTAAAAAAACTATCATTACAAGAATTAATATAATGATATGCTTTTTGATGTTCTATATTATCATCAATCCAATCAGCAAATAAAGGCTCTTCATTAAAATGCGTAGCAATTTCATTACTCATCCAATAAGGTCTACAAATTGTTCCATCTTCATAAACATAACGAGTAGATTTTTCAGCAATATTATTAGGACTAACACGATTTAGTTCACGAGAAGTACTAATTTGTGTATCAACACAAAAAGTATATCTCATCATATGAAATCCTATTTCAGTATTACAAAAATCTTCAATAGGAACAATATATTTAGATAGATAACCAAATTGTGTTTTATGGTCTAAAACCCAATTACCATTAACAGTTATATAATAAACATGTTTTTCATAATGATAATTAAAACCAATAGTATTAGCATAATTAATAACAATAGTTTCTAAAGTTTTATCACTATCATTAGCTATTATATAATAAGTTCCATGACGAAACATACTCCAATGTTCACTATTTATAAGTCTTTTAATAGTAGCTTGATCATTACCTGTTTCTCTACCATAACAAACTCTTGCACATCTAGCAACATGAGCTTTAGCATCATCTCCTTGTTGCCAAAGTTCAACTTTAGGCTCAATTATTTTCATCTTCTTTATTATTATAAAAATCTTTAACTACATTTCCAAACACAGTATAAAAATGTTCTTTAGGCATAATATTAATAGGTTGTATAGAATCAAGCTCTTTAAAAAACTCTTTAAGACCTTTATTTCTAATCCATAAAGTATCATAAGTAGCAGTTATATAATTATCTTTATCCATGTCACAAGCTATAAAGCAAGTTTCACTATCAAGCTTATCTATACATTCTTTACATACAATAGCTTCAGCTATTTGTTTACTCTTACTAGCATCTTCTTCAACAGAATTTCCAAGTGGAGTATAACCAATAACTTTACCACAACATATACAAACTCTAGCAAGAGCATTTATACCAAAAATAGGATGTAATTTCATACCATATAATCAGTTACAAATTTAAGAACTTTATAAAAAAGACCAACAAGAGTACCAGTATTATCAATAACATAATCATCATCACAAATTTTTATTTGTTCACTTTCATGATTATCATTATTAACTTTTCTATCTACTCTAATTATTTTTCCACCATAATATTTAATAGCCATACATTCATCTTCAAATCTAGCATCAGCTATAATACATTGCCCTTTACTGTTTTTTATATCAAATGCTTTATTCATAGTGTAACGAATAAAAGCTTCATGCCAAAAATGATTTCTAATAACATTAGTTCCATAATATTGAAGAAGAACTCTAATTTTAATACTAATATTATTACTATATAAAACAAGATATCCAGCTAAATCATTATATTTTAATATAGCATCATTACAATTATCAACAATATAAAAAACGTCTTTAATATTTGTAGAAACAATACCAGTCTTAAAATTATAATAATAATTTTCTTTAATTTCTTGTCTATCTAGAAGTTTACGGTCAATACCACAAAATTCAGATATATCATCTTTAAGTTTATCAGCAAAATGAATAATTATTTCATCATTTTCGATAAAATCATTTTTATGATAAAGAAGCCAAGTATCATAACTAGCTTTCATAATACCATCATGAAGGATATAACTAATCATAGAAGCAACTGTATCTTTACCGCTTCCTTTAAATCCTTTAATACCAACAATAGTAACTTTATTAATACTCATAATAATTTGTTTTTGTTTATCAAGACAAATATAAAAATATAATAGGAATTTACTAGTAATAATGATGCTGAATTTAATGTTAAATATCATGGTGAAAATGACACATTTTAAGGCTCATTATGACACGCAAATCTTATCGTGATAGATTAATCATTTCAATATATAAAATTGAATACAGGCAAAAAGAATCATATCTACGAACGTGTTCTACATAGTTTTAAACCTCTGATAAACAGAAAAGCCTAGCACATCATATTGTGTACTAGGCTTCACCTTATTCAATATCTATATGATAAATAATACAAAAATCATTACGTTCTTCTACAAACTTAACATTAATATTAAAATCATCTTTAGACATAACAAAAGAATTACGTAGTCTTGTATCGAGAAGTCTAATAACTTTATTAGGAATATATAATTTAAATCCAGTATTAGCATCTCGAATAATAGGAACACTATTATTAATTATATTATCATTATACAAAATCACATAAAGTTCATTACTTTTAGTCATATCATTATATCTAATAGCAAAATTATAACTTTTAGCATCATAATCAGTAAATATAATAATAGATTTATAATAACAACTAAAATAAGGTTTAGTTCTATCAAAATTATTATTCTTAATTACATTATAATCTAGTATCTCCATTTATAACAACAGTTTTAATATGAAACGGAACTCTAGAAACACCACTTCGTTCGCCATATTCTATATGAACAGTTCTACCAATATAAGATTGAGAATCGAATAAAACTTCTTGTTGAACAATATGACTAGTGCTTAAACGAGTTTCAAACTTTTCATCATTAATATCATTTTTACAAAGAAGAATAGGCAAATCACGTTTCTTTTCTTTATAAATATCAAGAATTATAAAATCTCCCTCAGCAGCATCTTTAAACTTCTCCATATAATTAGCTCTACGCCTACCATATTGATAATCAGTTTCACCATTACGAAGTATAAGACCTTCAAATCCTAGATTAATAAAATGATTTCTAGCGTCAATAGCTTCATTATCATTAGTAATAATATATCTGCTAGGAAGAATAATCAATTGTTCTTTATTATTATAATGTTCTTTAATATTATTAAAGTGAGTAGGCATTTTAATATGATAACGATATGTATTTCTATCAGTTTGATTACCTTCCATCATAATATCATAACACCAAAACTGAAGAAGTTTATTTTCAACACAATTAGCATCTTTAACAAAATGATTAATTTGATTAACAGTATAACCGGGAAGATAAACTTCACCATCAAGTGCTGCAAATCCATTAATCATATCGTCGATAATATTTGTATTAATAGTAGCAAGCAAATAATCTTCAAGATAGCCAAGAGTATGCCAAGTAAGACCTTCACGACTTTGGAAACGAAGCCTAACAGGTTTAAACATATCATTTTGAGTATAAGCAGTAATAATACAACGAAGACCATTAATCTTATACTGACCATACATACAACTGACTTTTTTCCAAACATTACCATTATACGTTTTAGCAAGCATTGGAAGTAAAAGATTACTGTTTCCATTACTAAGGTCTTTAGGTAGATAAGTATTTAGAAAATTAAATAGAGTATCATTATCTCCATCCTCCACGGGGGGTAAACCCTGCATATCGCAAAGTTCATTAAGATATGTATATCCTTGTTTAATCTTATCATTATATCTACTTTCAAGTTCTTTTTGACCATCTTTTTGAGTCACAGCATAAACTTCTTTACGAATATTACCTCGAACAAGACCATAAAAAACAGTGATACTATTAGTACCACTGTCCAAGTTCAGCCCACCAAACAGTAGGTCGCACCATTATTATTTCTACGATAAAGTTTATTCATTATGTTTCAACTTAGTTTTTAAAACCATTAAATAGCAAAACTAACAGCTTTACCACCTTAGAAGTTTAGCTTTACGCTGAGCAATCGTTTCCTTTTTAGGCTTAATAGCCTTTGCAATACCGGTGCTAACATCAATGGGTTTACCTGTAAAGACATCTTTTGATTGATTAACTCTGCTAGCACTTCTAGTGCGTTTCCTTGGTTCTTTACTATAATATCGTATTGGGTTTCTTCTCTCGAAATCAAGATTTTTTTCATGTATATCAATAATTCTTTTAATAATAGTATTACGATAATCAATATAACTTTGAGCTTTTTCTGGATGATGTTCTAGAACAAGATAAAGTTTATCAAGAACATATTCAATACTAGAAAGAGTAATACGATAACCATAATTAATAGTTTGTCTAGGACGAGAACCATCAGGATAAATAGTAGTACAATCTAAATCTTTAATATAAGATTCAATTGCATCAGCCATTGTAGATTTATCAATAACATAATTAATATATCTAATATCTCTATCATCTAGCTTTTCTTCATATCCTTTTATTATCATAGATTTTCTTTCTTACATTTATAAATAATAATACGAGTTGGTTTACCTATAAGACAATGATTATATTTAAACCATTCAATAATATCAAATGTAGGATAAGTTTTAGCTATTCCTTCAATAAGAGCATAACCTTCTTGATAATTAAAATTACTATGAATAGTTCTACCATTATCAGTATCAAGTAGGCTAAACTTTTTGATATATTCAACGTCATCATTAGAAGATAGATTAATTTCTCCATAACAATAAATATCTTTTTTATCAATACGTTTACCATCTACATTAATACATTCCCATTTATCAAGATTTTGTTCATCTTCTTCAGTAATTGGACGCATAACAGTATATGTAATACCAGCTAAACTTTTAGTATGGCAAAGTATCACTTTCTTCCGTATCCCAAGTAAATTCAGTTTCTTCTCCATAATTCTCTTCTATATATTTAATAACTTGTTGAGTTAGTTCATTAATAACATTTATAGAATAACTACTTCTCAATTCAGCAAAATCTTTAACACCAAGTTCTTTAGGAATAATAATAGGTATAATATCATAATCATTCTTAAGAATTACAGCTTCCATAAGACCAGTTCTATCATTATCCATAAGGCTAATAAGAAAACCATTCCGATTAAGTTTACTACGAAGCCAATCATATTCAATTTGACGAAGTTTATAAGTTTCATGTGGAATATTAACAACACCAATAGTCTTAGATTCAAGGGTAGACCCCCCGTAGAGGATGGAATGATTAATACTCTTTAGATAACATTCAAGACTTAATCTATCTTTAGTAGATTTAGTTATAATAATAACGTCATAATTATCTAATTCAAGATTAATAACTCCTTCAATAATATTACTATTAGTTATAAACTTAACTTCAGTTTTCTTATTCCTATTTGGAAAATACAATTTAACATTAACTATTCCTCTTTTATCTTGTCCAAGAACATATCCATAACATAAATCCGTTTTATCTTTATCGTAAAAATATTTAGGAATAGGATTAGTAGAACGATTAATATAAAATTGGTCAACAGGATAAACAAAATGAGTATTAAGAAAATTAAGATTAATACCAAATTGTCCCCAATACTTAGCATCTAAATTATTCCACGGACGAGTAACAAGTTCAATAATAGGTTTATGATTACGTACATTACTAATAGCCCTAGCAATATTATAATCGTTGTTTTCATCTTTATCTTGTCCATAAATAATATTTCTAAAAGTATAAGCAATATGTTTAAGAACAAATAGAAATTGACTTTTAATAGAAATATCAATTTGCTTATGAACAATTTCAGAGAGTACAGTTGCAGCAGCATCTATACAATCTCCCCACCAATATCCAGCAAAATCTCTTCCTTTAAGTTTATTCCTATTATCATATCTAAAACCAAAACTAGGATGAGTATCTTCACGAAAAGGACTAGATATAAATTCTCCTGTATCTATACAATGTTGTATATCTTCAACACTAATTCCAGTATAAACACTAAAAATAGTTACTTGACTAACTTTAGAGAAAATATAATCTTTAGTTAAAATAGTATTACTAATATTTCTTTTCATAATATTTCTAATTTGACCTTTATCGTGAACATATAAAAAAAGAGGATTAGGCACTAAAATAGTACCCAATCCTCTTACATACAACTATTTAACTAACTTTAATTTTTTAAAATGGTAAATCTTCTGTTGGATTAACAAAAGCACCAGCAGCATCATTACCACCACCAAATGGACTAAAATCTCCACCGCCATTAAATCCACCAACAGGATTCATAGGAGCAGCAGTTTGAACACCGGGCATTACACCAACACCAGGCATAGCAACATTTGGCTGTTTAGCTTGTTCAGCAGATTTTTGATAAACAATACTTTCTTTATAAGGGTCAATATGCAAACTAGGAGCAGATTGTTCTTTATAAAGTTCAATAACTCCATCATTGATAAATGTAGGAAATCCTAAATCACCAAATGAAGATTTACTTCCAACAACAGCACGCCATTTACCATCATTCTTAACGAAACGAAGAAGCTTCATCCAAATAGTAATAGGTTTACCTTTAGCATCATTATAAACAGGTTTACCATTATTGTTAAGTAACTTAACATAATTTTCAAACACAGTCTTATAACCAGCTATAACTTCTTCAGCCTCAATAGGTACATACTGCATATTTTCATCAAAATCTTCAAAAGGTAAAGTAAGAGCATCAACTTCTTCTTCTGTTAAATCACGACCTTTAAGAACAAATACATTATATATATGTTTCATAAAGCGGAAAATGTTATCAACTTTCCAAGCACCTTTACCGCCAGGAATAGTTTCAACATTACTTTCAGCAGGAAGAAGGCGTTGAGTTACATAACGACGTTCATTGATATTTTCATGATTACTAGCAAAAGTAAATGTAAGATAAGGAATACTCATACCAGCAAACGAAGGCATACCTTGAACATCATCTTTCAGTGTAGCCCAATCAACTTTAACATCTTCAAGATGACCAATAAACAAGCCATTAGCTTTATTACAATCAGTACGTTCATCAAACTTTTTACGAGTTACATCACGTAAATCGTTATTAATACCTCTACCTCTACGTTTTTTAGGAGTTTGTACTTCTGCATTAGCAGTTTGTTCAGCACTTGCTACAACAGTAGCTTCATTCTTAATTTCTTTTTCTGTCGACATAATTAAAGTAATTAAAAGAATTATTAGATAAAATAAGAGCTGCACTATTAGCAATACTAACAATGCAGCTCTATGTTCAAGATACTATATTTCTAGGACGAAGATTTGATTATTCAGCAGTTTCTTCTTTTTCAGCTTTCTTACCGATACGAATAGGTTCTTCATCTTTATATTCGGTAAGCATTGCAATCTTAACAACAATATCTTTATGACCGTTATTAACAACAGCTTCTTGCAAGTTATCAATATCTACTGTATAAACACGATTCTTAGAAGTAGCTTCTTCATCAGTCATATTAGATTTTAACTGTTTCCAAACATTAGAATCAGTAAAGTTAAGAGTTACACCAATACCAGACAAAGCAGCAGTATTAGCACATTTAGAACCTTTAACTTTAACAACTTCATCACCTTGAATACAGCTAACCAAAAGTTCTTTCTGTTCATCTTCGGTAATACCTTCACGACCAAGAGCAGCTTTAAGTTCTTCATTAGAAGAAGATAAAGCACCTTCAAGAGTTTCTTGGAAATAAGTATTAACATACTTAATCTTATCATTCTTAGTCATACGAACACGAGTAGTGCAAGGATTACCATTCTTGTCTAATTCAGCAATACCTTTAGCCAAAGCCCAAATATCAAATTCAGCATGAACAGCCATAGCAGCTTCGGGAGATTCAATATCCAAACCTTGTTCTTCACAGAAAGCAACAACTTCGGGTACTTTATTGATAATAGCATTATCAATGTTTGCACAGTTATTAATGAACATTACATATTCACCATGAGCAATGCCGAGAGCTTTAGAAACTTGTGCAGTCATACGGAAACTACCGGGAGTAGAAACAACTACCAATTCAGGTTCTTCACTAACTGCTCTTTGACCAGCATTAACAATACCCATACCAAAACTCAAACCTTTCTTAAAGTCTTTCATAATTATAATTATTTAAAAAGTGAATAATATCAGTCATACGACTGTTTTGTTTAATAATAATTTCTCTAGTTTGTTTATGTTATTGAATTTCAGTAATATCAATAATATCTTCATTACTCAAATCAATACCTTGCATAGTCTTTAATTCTTCTGTGCTTAAACAGCCCATAATTAAATCATTAGCAATTTCACGAGCACCATAAACAAATGCTCTATGACTTATCATTATTTTAGGATATTTCTTATAAGTATCTTTTTCAAAACATCCAGCAACAATAGCATCTTTATAAGTAAACTCACCAGTAGCAACCATATTACGTTCTCCAATTTTACGATAAAAACGATAACTAGTAATATAATCAATAGGAACAGCAGGTATTCTATAAACAGGAACTTTACCAGTAGAAGCAATTTGTTTAGCTTCATTAGTATTAGTAGCTATTTCAAACTTACCATTAAGTTGATATTCTTTATATACATTACCATTATAATCTTTATAATATTTAACAGGATAAACATATATATGTTCATGGTCTTTATCTTCTGCATTTTTAGTTTGTGCCTCTTTGGGAGTAAGACACTTAATACAGTCAGATGGAAGTTTATCTTCATCATAAGCATTAAAGCCATCTGTATATTCGTACAGAGCGCGATAATTATCTACTTTTTCCCAACTCACGCTGCCTTTGACAAGTAATGCCTTAATAATGTGAACATCAACACCTGTTTTACCTTGAACTACATGAATATGTTCAATGCAAGTAGAAAATGGAAGTCTAAGGTCTTTAGCTCTCATTGCAATAGCAAGACCATCTTCAACAGACTTAATACCACATTTATCACTACGCATAACACGTTTGATAAATACTTCAAGACTTGCAATTTCAGCTTCACTCATATAATTAAGCTGATATGGAGCAACAGAATGTTGAACACCATGTTGTTTTTCAATACCACTATTACTAACAGTAACAGCAGTATCATTAACTTTAACTTCTTTATCTTCGTCCATTCTATCAAAGAGCGATTTTGATTACACAACAAATGTAACTATTATATTTATACTAGCAAATAATATCATCAAAATTTTGAGCACTAATATCAGAATTAACATTCTGTATAACTTCATGGTTAACTGATAACTTTTCCTTTTTAAGACTTGCTTCTTCGATAGTACCAGCTATATAAAGTTTATGTACTTTAAGTTTTGATTGACTACAATTAACATTATTATAACGATAAATAAGTTCATCTATGGTATCACATAAAGGTGAGGTTAAAATCCATTCGTCTACGCTTATTTCTAGGCTGTCAGTTGAATTATTTTTTATAGATAATACTCTTAATAAGCCATCATTAAAAGCCTTTAAATTCAGCGTGGAAATAGCCTTAGATTTGATTATACGAGCAGTCCCTTTCTTGCTTCCAGACTTGTACAAAATAGGAATACCATTACTATCAACTAGAACTTTATCTTCAATTTTATCATGATAATCACCACAAATTTCACCTAATTTATCATTAATATATTTAGTTACAGTAGCAGCATATTCACCTCTCTTACTAATAATAAGAAATCGTTTATCAGGATTATCTTTAATAATTTCAACTATTCTTTCTAGCTTACAAATATTATCAGAACATATAAGCATACGTTCACGAACAATATTATAAAAAGTCTTAACTCGTTCAGCAAGAACAAGAGGATTATAACATTCATCAATTTGTTTACTAAAAGGATTAGTCATATCCATATCAGCACTCCATCCATTATATTCAGCTATTTCTGTAATATATTGAATAGCACTACGTCCATCTTGAGTACCATTTCGAGCACATTTAATATTATCAAGATTACCAAATACTTGAATAGTCTGAGTAATAAATTCAGTATATTTATCATAATTAGTAATATCATCTTGATTAGTAAATAAAATTGGCTCTCTGTGTTCCTCTACGGGGAGTATAGCTCGCATACCACTAGAATTTAGAATATTATTAATAGGTGGAATATTATTATAAATCTTAGTTAACATAGAAGTATCAATAGTTTTTTCAGTTAGAATCATAAGTTTAAATCTAGCATGATTAAAAACTGTATTACAAGATAAATTCCATTCGTTAACTCCAACAACAATAGAAATATCATAATTATAATTATATCTACTATTAACATAAGTATGAGTAAGAATATTAATAGTATCTATATTTATATTATGATTTTTAAGACTATCAACAATTTCAGTTCTTCTTTTCCAATTATCTGTAACAATAAGTATTTTAATATTATCATTCTTATTTCTCATAAGACTAATAATTCTACTTATAATTTCACAATAATCAACAGGTGGAACACAATTGATAGTTCCAATACCTTTATATTCTTTAGAACCCCATTTATTAATTAGTCTATCATAAGTTTCTTCAACTATATTTTTCATCCAAAATCATCTTCATTAAAAATAGGATTATACATACCACTATATTTTTTAATTTTACTTTTACCTTTACCTTTAGGAGAAATTTTAAGTTTGATAGGATTAATAATCTTCATAGCTTCTTGATAATAAAATTTAAAATTAATATCTCTAAGAGAAATATCTTTATCATCAAGACTATTAATAACTGTTACAACAGAACCAGCTGCCATTCTACTACGAGAACCATTATCATTATGAACTTTCTCAATAATATAACCTCTATTAGAAACATAAAACCTAACATATCTTTGACAAATAACATGAGTAACTTGTCCATTTTCAATCTTAGTTTCTTCTACATGAAATTGTTTACCTACATTTTGAGTAAGACAAAAATCAAGAATATTAGTAGCTTCTTGAAGAGTATCCATTACAGGTTTATTCTTAAGAAAATAGTTTTCAATAGCTTGAGCAACAATAGGCATAGAATAACCTTTAGTTAAATCTAAAGAATACATCATAGGATTAAGAGCACCTTTAGATTCAAGCTTAAGTTTATGAACACCATTTTTAATAACTCTAAATTGGCTAAGATAATTATTTATATCTCTACTAACAAGACAATGATAATAATCAGTATCAAACTTAAGTTTAGTAGTTTGTTCCCAATCATCTTTAATACGATTATAAACATTAATATCTCGTTTATAAAGTTTAATAACAATACCATCTGTATTAGCACTTAACACATGAATATTGTGTAACTCTAATTCCTCAACCAACATTAGCATCATTAACTGCCCATTAATAGTAGTTTTAAGTACAGCTAATCTATCATAAAGATTACCATTTTCAAATCCAAGTTTACCATAAACAGAATTAATAACAATCTTTAAAACTAAAGCTAAAGTATCTCTATCAATTCCGTCAACAGTATCTTCATCGCTGTGTTTAACTTCAACTCTCTTATTTTTAAGCCAACCAATAAGATTACAAAAAGCATTAGTATCAAGATGAGCTGGAGCTACTTTATGAGCGGCAATAATACTAGGATACATACTATTAATATCAGCATGAATATAAACATAATCATCGTCATTAAGAACATCGTGTTGACCCCCCGTAGAGGATGGAAATAATTCTCTTCCACTACTCCAAAGTTCAACAGGATTATCTTGACTATGTAAACCTCCAGTTGCAACAGTATAAGTTACATTTCCAATTTTAACTTCTTTACTAAACGCATCTTTATTAACTCTATAAATAGTAGTTTTAAGACATTCATCAAGAAAGTCTTGCATAGGTTTAGTTTTGAATTTAATAAAAGGAAAAATAACTTTTTTAAAACTCATAGCAGTTCTTTCAGTTTTCTTACCTTTCCATTGTTCTGGAGCAAGACCACTAAACTTACTATAAAATTTCTCAAAAAGAATATCAGCAGTTTTACTACGACTAGAATTAAGAACATCAACATCATATGCTTTACTAATAGCATAACGAGATTTAATTTCTTCCGGATAAAGACGAACTATTTCAGCTACAATAAAAACATCATTAAGATTATAGTGCATCATAGGTTCAATATATTTATCAAGAATAAATCTATCCCATTTATCTACTAACTTATTAAGCTGTTTAACATTCATTCCTTTAAGACTAGGAATTTCATTATATAATTCAGCTTCTTCTTCATTAATATCAGGAAGTTCATATTCTAGAAGTTCATACCATTGAAGATTAATTGAAGTTTGTTTTAAACCTTTAGGAACAGGTTTACGTTCACCAGTTTTACTATCTACAACTACACTTGCTTTATTAAGAGCAAATATACGCATTACATCAACACCTGTAAATGGTAGTTTATATTTTCTAAGACTATTAAGATAAAAATCAGTTTTAAATTTATCTTTATCATCTTGACTAGAAATAATAGTTTTACTAGTTTCATATAACTTATTAATAAGTTCTTTCGTACTATTCGTACGCATATAAAAACTAAGTAAAGCAGCAATCATAAGATTATCATAATTGAAATTATTAAATCCATACAAGTCAGTACGAATAATATTTCCATTAGAATCTTTATAACATCTAGTCTTATTAATATAACCTATCATAGAAAGTAATTGACTATCATCTTTATCTGTTATATAAAAACTATATTTTTCAACAGTTTTAATACGAGCTTTAATTTCTTCAACAGATAGTTTTTGAACTAAAGGAATAGCTTTATTATCAGCATTAACACAATCTTTAAATACTTTAAGATAACTATTAATACTAACAAAAGTAACAGAAAAGAAATTTCTTAAAACTTCAACATCATAAGCTATACAATTAATCATTTATATAATTTAATCCATAGTTATTTCTATTTTGATTAACCCAATTAACATCATCAGCAAAACGCTGTTTAAATATATGATAAAGATTATTATCTTTAAATTTAATAAGAGGAGAATAATTACTAAATACATATTTACCGCCAGTAGCCATAAATCTAGGAATTGGATTATCACTAATACTACGATAAGCATCACCAAATATAAATAGATACTTATAATTAATTCTAGCTAATTCTTTCCATAGAATATTACGACATTTATCAATAGCAGTAAGATATGTATTATAATTATTAGAACAAGCACATTTAATACTATAAGTCATATACACATCTTCAGTATTATTACGTCCAGAATATTCATCATAAAGATTACCAATATCAGTAAATAATTGATAATCTTCACAATAATTTCTATCACCCCTAGGAAATAGGAAAACAACATCTCCATGAATACTTCCTCTACCACCTTGTATATATTTACCTGTATTAAATATACGATTTGGGCATCTTTCACAATCAGGATATTCGTCAACAGTTTTACTTGCCATAAGATAATACTAATTGATTACTAGCGCGAGAACAAGCAACATACAATCTACGAAGCATTTCATCTCTATTAGTATAAGGATGACCATATTTATCATAAATCATATCGTTAATATCTACAAATACATTTTTATAAGTAGAACCTTGTGCTCTATGAGAAGTAATTGCAAAACCATAATCTAAATCTCTACTAAATAAAATCTTACCATTACTATTTGTAATATTAGAAGCGATAAGATATTTACGTTTAAAATCAAAATACTGTTTCCATTTACTTCCACGTTCAGAACTACTAGCTTTTTTAGCATCATCAATAAGACTAGTCAACTTCTTATAATACATCTGAAATGTATAGTTATCATAATGGTCAATAACAAATAAAGGTTGAGTTATAGCACCACCATGAATAGCTTGAAACTTAATAAGAAATCCTTTAAACTCATAATCATTATCTATTGTATCAACAATATCTTTAACAATATATTCTTCACTATTGTTTATAATAATATCATTAAAAACATTAACAACAGTAGTATAACTCATTATTAAATCATTACGAGTAATAAGACTTTTATCAGCATCTTGAATAATCATATGTCTTACATGGTTATTCCATTGTGCAACACGACTATTAGTATAAGCTATAATACGATACAAATCAATATTTTTAGTATATTCTTCATCATTGAAACAAGTATCAATTAAATCAGAAAATTCAGTTTGACCACAAACATAAAATCCTTTAGTTTCTTCATTATAATCTTGTCTGTTTTTAGATATATAATCAAGAAACTTCCATCCATTCTTACTATCTATATCTTCTCGAAGAAGTTTAAGAAGTTTACTAATAGGATTATTATCTCCTTGTCGTACAACTTCTTTAAGATAATAAGTATTACTAGCAATAAGAAAAGCTTGACTAGTTTTTTCATTAACAGGAGGAAGCTGACTAGAGTCACCAAGCATTATAACTTTAATTTGAAGCTTCTTACATTTATTACTAATATATTTAACAAGTTTAGCATTAAGCATAGAAGCTTCATCAATAATTAAAACTTTAAGACCATCTAGTTTATCTTTTCCAACAGGATTAAAGGCAGGATTTTCAGGGTCAAAATTTTCAATATTAACATCAAGTCTAAAACCAAATAATGATTGAATAGTATTAACATCTTTTCCGCCAATAGAATTACTAAGAACTCTACAAGCTTTATGTGTAGGAGCAGCACAACCTATAACACCACCAGACCATTTACAATTATTAATAACATATTTAATAACAAATGTCTTACCTGTACCTCCAGCACCACAAAGAGCATTAATATATTTCTTATCATCCCAAGGCTGTGCAAGAAACTCAATAAGTTCATGCACAGCTATTTCTTGGTCTTTAGTAAACTTAATGTTAGTATCTTTTCTATTACTATTAGCAATATTAAGATTACCAATCATTACAATTCGTTGTTTACATCAATAAGATTATTTTTAACTTTATCTTCATATTCTTTCCATTCTTGAAAAGCTAAAATAGTAGATTCACTATCACCACGATTATAACATGTAGTAATATGAAACAATTCCTTAGCAAAAGGCATTTTAACAATTTTACCTTTAGCTATAAGTCCAGCAGCAAAAGGAATATAAAATCTAGTATCAACAGTTTTTCTATTTTCACTATCTCTTATAATTTTAATTCTATGATTATATTCATCTAATCGACGAGCATAAACAACTTTCTTTCCTTTAGTTCTGTAACTTTCACCTGTAATGCTATATAGTTTGCCATTGTATTCTACTTTATAAGTACCATCAATATATCTAATAATACCTTCACATTTAGCAACTATAATAACATATTTATTGACTATTCCTTTCTCTTTGGATTTACTTACAACTCCAAATGAGAATTTAAAACTAACCATAGCATACTACTTTCTTTTAATAGTACGCATACGTTTATCAACAGCACGAGTAATACCTTTAAAAGTATTATCCTCTGCAAACTTAGCTTTACGAGCAGCCTTTTTAGCAGCTTTCTTAGCAGCAATTTCTTCATCACGTTCTTTTTGTTGTTGAATAACATCAACAATATCAACATGATAACCACAATAATGAGTAAGAAAATCAATCTTACCACTAGTTCCATTACCAATAGAACTATTCTTAGCTACTTTAATAACTTTACTAGACAGAATTGATTCCAATAACAGCGCCAACATTATTTAGTTTGACGAACAACAGAAACTTCAATCATACTTTTTCTATAAGTATTTTACGTTTTTAAAGATTAATAAATATATATTTAATAAAAAAGATAAAGTATAACAATAAACAATATCTCTTACAATAGCTTTATTAAGTTCTTCACCACTATCACATCCATTATAAATAAGATAATCAGCTCTAGCATGGAAAATTAATATAATAACACAACCAACAATAAGTAATATTAAATCAATATTTTCACTCATATCAATAATATTTAAATCAATAATATAAAAATTAGTAGAGCCACTACGCTACGCTCCGTGGCGACCCCCCGTAGAGGATGGAAGCAAGCTAGTCATCAACTTTCGCTTTAATACTATCATTAAGTTTATTAAGTTTATCAATAAAATGTTCAAGAACTTCTTTATTATATTCACTATCATTAATAATAAATTCAATATTACGATGAAATTCTATATCTTTAATTTGAAGTTTATTAATATCTATATTAATTCGTTCAATCTTCTTATATAGATTAAATACTTCATAAATAAGATATAAAATACATCCAATACAAATTCCAAGAACATATTGAGTAACATTTTCAATCATAGAAATAATTATAAAGTTTACGAATAAGTTCAAATCTAGTATCAGTAATATTATAGATTTTAAATGCTTTAGCAACAAAATCAAAATCACCATATTTAAGTAAAGCATCTATATAATCTTTAATATCACTAAGCCACATAATAGCACTAACAGAATATCTATCGCTATCAATATTAGTAATATATTGACCAATACCTATGGCAATAGTAGTAGCAGTTACATCATTAATAATAAACTTATCAGTAAACCAATTCTCTTTTATATACTGTTTATCAGTATATTTATCATGAAAGGCTTTAGACAGTTTATTACATAAATCAATATAAGAACGAGCAGCAGTTCTATTATTATGATTAACAAATTGAACATCTTTAACTTTAAGAGTTAAATCCATACCACATTCAATAATACGAACTTTAATTTGTTTTTTATCCTCATTAATATATAGAACAATAGCAAGTTTATCTTTCCAATATCCAGTATTCAAAGTAACTATATCATAAAGTTTAACTTTAAATCCAGATGTAATAGTACCATCAATTTGTTTATAAGTAATGTAGTTCATGGTAAAAGTATATTAAAAATATCAGTTGCCACAGTAGTAATTACAACGTCATTATCATTATTTTTAATAGTTGTAACTGCTAATTCTCCATAATAAGAATCTTCAATGAAAATATCTTTGTTTTCATCAAATTCTTTAAGTTTATCAATAAGTTCTTTAACTGTCATAACTGTATTAAATTTTTAGTTTAACATTTATTAGCTAGTTCTTTTGCCCTATATTGAATCAATTATCAATCGTGATAGATTAATCAGATTATATATGAAAATTCAACAGAGAGCAAAAGAACCATATTCACGAATGTGTTATGAACGTAAATAGCTAGTCATTTGTAGCAGGCTCATTATTCTGTTCATTATTCTTACCATCACGTTTAAGACGTTCTTTAAGAATATGTTCAGCAACAGAACCAAGTTTACATTCACTAACACAACGACTAACACCTTTAGCATGAGTTACAGCATATACAATAGGATAATTAATATATTTATTATTACCTACTGTACGTTCGATTTTAGTAATTCCAACTTCGGTTACAATACCAACACAAACACCAAGCTTAGTTTGATTATGATATTGATAAGTATATTCCATATAAACTACTTGTCCTTTTTTAAACTTAGCTTGTTCTTCAATGTATCTATCTAATAGACCATCAAAAATAAAAGAATCATAATTATCCATTTTAATTATATATTTAAAGTTAATAATATACATACTAAAAAGCCTAGCATTATCTTCACAGACAATACTAGGCAAATCTACAAATACGAAATCATATAAACGAAATGTTTGACACAGACATTGTTATTACTAATTTCACAATCAATAATAATAGAATAATTAACACCAAATAAAATATGACATATAACACTTGGACTATGATAAATATTAATAGCACTATCTTCACAGACTGTACTATTACAAAACCTACAATTTTAGAAATTAAAACGGATAATAACAATATCATAGTTTCGGAGTTCAATTCCTCCATCATCAGCAAGTGAAATAACACTATTATCTTCACAGACAATAATATTAGAAATAAAATCAAAAACTTATGTGGGATTATTTAGCAGATTTATTTGCTTTTCTACGTTTAAGTTCAGCATAAATTTCATCATCGCTAAAATTCTTAAACTTATTCTCTTGTTTATTATTATCAACAGATTGGTTAACCATTTTAATCATTTCCTTATATTCTGCATTAGAAGTATCAATAATATGTTGAGCAATCAAATGATTAATTTCAGTATTAGCGTTAACAATATTAATAATCATATCTTTAGCATATTTAGGAAAAACAGCAAGAATAAGTTTAAGAATATCTTTATCTTCAATTATACTATCCCAACGATTAATAAGCCAATCAAGTTCAAATCCATTTTCAGTAGCAAGTTTAATAATATCTTCTTGAGTTTTACCAAAATCATTAATATATTTTTGTTCTTTAAGAACATATACAAATAAAGCTAAACCTCTAACATATTGGTCTGGAGATAAACCTTTATCTTTAATATCATTAATGAATTTATTAATAAGTTCGCAATCTTCTTTATATTTACAGGTATCACAAGTAATACTATCACAAGATTTACCAAAAACTTCATTAAGAATAACTTTAATATTAATATTTTCCATAATTTTATTTATTTAATCATAATAACCAAAAACATCATTTTCAGGGTCAACAATAGGACTATCATCAACTATTGGTTCCCCAAGCAATATCGTCAAAATCTTGACTTAGACATTCTGCATGAATTTCAACACCTTCAACATTATTATTGAAAATATGTATCATCTTCAACAAAATAAATATCAGTTCTTTCCATATCTTTATATATAAAATAAACTCCGAGTAGAGAATGATTATCATCAACTAGTTAACTATAACAAACACAATAAACAAAATGGCAAGAAAATGTAGAAAATGACAAGCAAATGAGAATTAGCTTTAACAAGCTCAACAGCACTATCCATCCTCTACGGGGAGTCTATACTACAAACTTAGTTAGCTTCAGAATCTTTATTCTTTTTATGAAGTTCAGTTTCAGTATCAATCATAATACCAATAACTCGTTGACTATCACTAGCAACATCAGCATGGGCTTTAACTAAAGCATCAATGAATAAATCATCTGTATATCTATATTCTCTACGAAGACCACCATCAGCAGTAACTCTAAACTTATTCCATAAGAAGTCAACATAAGCACCTTTAGCATTATATATTCTTCCATCATCTTCAAGAGTATGAAGAATATTAAGAGAAGTATGGCGTCTAAATGCAGCATTGAATTTAACAATACAAACTACATCAAGAATATGTTGAGGAACATTAATTCCAACAGGAACACCACGTTTATCAGTCTTAGCATCTTTAAAATCATTATCTTCATTAGCTTGACTAACAACAATAGTTTGTTCTTCCTGTTTACGAACTTTACTTTGTTTCTTCTTCCTAGCTTTATTCTTAGGCTGAATAGTTTCACTACTAACAACAGCATTAACTTGTGTATCTTCTTCAGGAACAACAAGTTTACCTTCTTGTTTAGCTTCTTCTAAACTTTCAGCCATAGTTTTCTTTCTAGGCTTAGATTGAACATTACTAGTAACATTATCAAAATTTACCATAACACTTATAAGTTTAAGATTAATATTATTATCAGTAGCAATATTACTCTACTGAACAACACGACAAATATAATAATTAAATATAATACTCCAAATATATTATAATTTATTTATACTATAATTCTAACTAATAATCAATAGCTATATTAAACTAACTAAAATAGTTATAGCAATAGGAATTAACTTACCACGAGTATAATAAATATCAATAGTATCAAGAGTATCATTAGTATAAAGAGAATCAGTAATATCAAGAATATTAAGAATATCATTAGTAATATCACCAGCAATATTAGCATGACTAGTATTAATAGTCATTATAATACTGATAGTATTAATAGTGCTATTATTAACTAGAACTAATGCTGTTGGTCATTATGACTAGAAGTCTTATTAGATTTGATAATACTGTTAGAGCTAGTCTTAATGACGATTGTATGACTAATCGTCATGACGAACGTCAATGAGATGATAATGATGATGCTATGACTGAAACTGATAGTGATATAACTAGAGGTTATAGAGGTTATAACGAAAAGTTATAGAGAGTATAACTAGAGGTTATAATGCTGGAACTAGAGATTATGATAGTATAACGAGAAGTTATAGGAGAGAAAGAGAGGGAGTTGGAACAATAGGTTTAGATTGATTAGGAAGAGGATGAAGAGGAGGAAGTTTGGTAGTAGGAAGATAACCAGCAGGACTAGTCTCTTTAGCATGGCCATCTCCACACTCAATTCCACATTCACCACTCTCACAATCACTCTCATCTCCACCATCAACCTCAATTTAACCCTATTTGAACCACATTCAACTCCACCATCTCATTCTCCACGAACTCCACATTCATCACTTTCATCTCCATCTCCACATTCTCCACATTCAATACCTCTAGTCACCTTTAATTTCACCTCTATAACTTTTTGTTATGAGAGTAAATCTCCATAACCAATATCAGTATAACAAAATGTTATAGGAATAAATCATCATTAGTTTCATTAGTAGTATTATCATCATTAATTTCACTACGTTCATGATTATCAAGACTTTCATTAATATAACGAACGATACCTTTTAGTTTAATAGCAATAGCTAATCTACGTCCATTAATACTATCATATACTTGTTTAATATCATTTGCTCTACCATTAGTTGTTATATTAGTAATAGCAAGAGGAATATCAGCATCAGCAGGATAAAGATGAGTAAGTTCAACAGAAGTAATAGAATTATCATTCTCAACTTCAATAGTAGTAATAATACGATGTACTTTCATGATGTTTAATATTAGGACAAGACTTATTAGAACTTGCAGCTAGTTCATGACTGATAAGACTTATCAGACTGTTAAGTTCGTTTGCTGCAATCTATTTAATGTTGATGATGAGCATTTCCATGTCGAACACTAGCGACAGCATCAGCAAAACTATTGTTGATAACATCAGTGCCACCAACCCGAAGGTCAGTAGCACCATGTTCATTAGAATGGTATGTCGTCATCATTCATTGCAGTAGCAACAAAACTAGCTGCTTTAGCTTTAGCCTCACGCTTGGCAGCAATGACAGCACGAGCGTCCTCCATAATCTGCTTGATAAGTACATTATATGCACCAACAAGAACAGGGTCAGCAGGCTGTTCGATACCTACAATATGATATACATATCTATCATAATCCACAACATTGTAAAGATTATCTTTACGAGTAAATGGATTACGGTCTTGTACACCAGCAGGTACAAACTGGCAAAGAACTTTGACAGCAACACCAGTCAGATACATACTAGCAAAACCAGCTTCAGCAGCTTCGCCAACATAGTTGACAAATCTACCGTAGAACTTGTCTTTGCGCATTACAAGCAGTATCTGATTGAACGGCATTTGAACAGCACCAAGCATACCCATTCGATGTGTACCATCAGGCATACTTTGAGCACCTTTGACAGGACTAGCAATAGTAACAAACGCATTGAGATAAGAATTGCCATTACGACCTGTACGTTCTTGACAATCAATATTAGTAATGACAGTAGTCATTACATAACTATGACCATCAGTACAGATGCGTCTAACAACATCATCAATGGTTTCCACTTGCGCAGAATTTTGGTTATCTGTATCAACAGTAGGTTGAACAGGTTGGTTAACACTAGTAGTTGGATTAACTACGTTAACATTCTCGGGAGCAGCGGCACCACCTTGTGCAGCTTGTGCAAAATCTTTAACGTCTGGCATGACTATTAAGAATTTAATTACGCTAATCAGTAGCATTACTGACAGTTGTTTCGATTCAACTGCAAAGTATTTAATGTTGATAATGAGCAGCATCATCTAGTAGAGATTAATCTCTACTAAGATAACTAACAATAGCCGATAGTATTCCAAATACAACAGCAGTAATCTGTTCATCACTAGTTGGTTCTACCTTCAATGCTAGTATGATAGCTGGCATTATCAGTATGATTGCAACTAACAACAATGGTTTGTTTGTTTTCATAATGATTAGTATTAATAGTTAGTAATGTAATGAGATGAATAATCTCAAAATATTTAATGTTGATAATGAGAGTGAGAACTTTATTTTCTCCTAGAACTTGACGGGGGTAGTCAAGACTAGTTTAATGACCCGGGGGTTATACTCACTAGCCTCACTATCACACTAATACATTTTATTTTTCACTTTTATTTTCACCTCTCTTTTCATTATCATTATCATAACCTTTATAATCTTCTTTTATACTGTTATCTTCTTTATCCTCTTTATAATCATTTTTATTTCCATCATCTCAATTACTTTCATCGTTATCATCATTTTAAATCTCTTCATCATTTTTATTATTATATCTAACTTAATCTTCACCAATATCTACAACTTCAGTTGCATACAAATCTTTATTAGCAATAACAATACCTTTATCAGTATCATTTTTAAATAAAACAAACTTATCAACTATAAGTCTATCTTTATCATCAAAAGTTTTTATTAATTTAGCTTCACTAATAATATTAATAAGTTTGTTAACATCACCTCTAAATATATAAATAGGATTAACAACATAAATATTTCTAATATTAGTTCTTTTAATAATATTTTCATCTTCAAGATAAGCAATAGCGTTATAATAATCTCTATAATTAGGCTTAACTAAACCATAACCTTTAATTAAATCATGAGAAATATAAATAACATTACTATTAAATTTAATATTTTCAGCAATATAACCAATAAAAGAAATAATAACAGCATATCTATTTTTTCTTATTATATCCCAAACTCTCATACCAATAGTAACAAAATTACGTTTAATGCCAACTTCTTTACTAAGATGATAACCATTATCAAATTCAGCAACTATACCAGTTCTGGTACTTTTATTATAACTAAAAGGATTAGCTACAACAAGTCTTTGTTTTTCAAATTCTTCTAAACAATCAGCATTATAACAAACATCATTTACAAGTTTATTATAAACTTTACTAGGTTTAAAATCTTCTTTAAAAGTCATAACAATAATATTATTAAGTTTAACATAAAAATATATTACTCTAGGAAATTAGCGAAATCTATTCCATGTATGGTATAAATTTAGCAAATAAATAGCGAAATCTATTCCATGTATGGTATAAATTGATATTTGTAACTTATTGATAATCAAGTAATTATAAGTTAGCAATAGTATCTATATAGATATATATTATATATAATATTAATATAATCAGTATTATTAGATTTACTGTGACCCGCTCCGAGCTTCGCTCTCCGCTATACTCCCCGTGGAGGATGGATATAATCAGTACCAATCACATCAAGTTAATCAATACTATAATCATTATCATTATCTCTATTAATATTATTAATACTAATATGATTAAGTCTAACTCATCTTCATCCTCCACGGGGAGTATGACTTGCATATTTATAATCATATAATCCTCTATGATGTAAATGTTAAAAATAGTTTTTCTCTTGGTAGATTCATTCAAACTCTTACATTTGCTAAAAACAATTAAGTTATGGGTAAAGATAAAAGTGAAACTAAACCTAAATACACTAGAGAATTTCATAGTGGAGAAAGGAATAAAAAAGAAGTTAAAGTTCCTAGTAAACTTAAACTTGGAAATATTGGTATTGATAGTATTATTAAAACTAAATAATTTAGTGTTATGATTAAAGTTGAAAGTAAATTTAAAGATTTTGGTATTCAAATACCTACTGACATCAGCGAAATAACAAGTGAAGCACTTGACGCTGTTCTTACTAATGTAGTTGTTGCTAAACACTATTGTGTTGTTGCTCTTTGCCAAAATGAAAGTTTGTTTGGTGTTATTAATAATAAAGTTAATACAGTTGAGGTTATGCCAATTATTGCTAAGATTAGTAAAGAAGATGCTGAACTTATTGGTATGAATCAAATGGATAAGATTATAATTGACCGTTCTACTCTTGAACGTGGTTATCATCTTTATCTTAAACATAATGTTCTTAGTCCTCAATTTGTTAATAAGTATATTACTAATGATACTGAACTAACTCGTTCTATTACTGTTGGTACTTTTGGACAAAATCAAGGATATACAAAAGGACAGAAAGTTTGGTTTGTTGAATTTAAAGTTATAGCTATTAATGATTTAAGAGCTGCTATTACTGATAAACATAAAGCTATTAATCCTTTTGTTTATCATTCTGCTGAAAAAGCTAATTAGCCATTTCGTCTAAATAATCGAACTCTTCTTAGAACTACTTATGTATAATTTAAAATTATAGGTACTTGTGTTCTTATTTATAGTAGTAATCTAAGAAGAGTTCTTAAACTTTCAATTATGGATTTTAAGACTAATACTAGTTTTAATATTGCTAATACTAGCTCTCATGAAGATTTTGATGATGATTATATTCTTATCTATAAAGATATAAATAATATATTAGATGATATTGGATTTCAAGGTGATGATAGAATACTTTGTAAATCTATTATTGAAAGTCTTGAAAAAGAAGCTAGTATTAATATACGAAAAGATAAATGTGTTGCTATTCCTCATATTGGTACTATTCAAAAGAATTGGTATCGTTCCAAACTTATTAGTCATTATAAAGACTTTAAAGAAGCTAGAAAAACTATGACTAGAGAAGAGTATAAAGAATATACTGCTAAAGTTATGGAAGAAGAAAAGCAAAAACATTATGAAGAAGAAGAAAAGATTAAGACTGAAATTAAGTTTAAAAAGAAACTTCTTCCTACTTGGATTAAACTAAGTAAAAAACATAGTGCTGCTTATGCTAATCTTTGGCTATATGCTATGGGTAAACTTGAAATTATTGAGGTTGATGAAGAAGTAGAAGAAATATATGAACGGTTTGGAATTGGATTGGATGCTGACCATAGATGAAACTGGTATGCCAAAAGCTCCTACACTTAAACAACTTCTTGATAGAGATGTTAGTCTTCTTTATACTAGAGATAAATCTCCTAATAAAGAGATGTATGTTAAAGAAGTTGGAGTTATTTATTATCTTGGTGACCCTAAAGGCCCGTGTCTACAAGAAGGTCTTAGTGAAAAAGAAGCTCTTAAGAAAGCTATTGAAAATTTTGATTTACCTAAAAATTATCAACCTGATGTTCTTGTTTGGAAACTTATTAAAAGATATTATAATTCAAAAAGCTGGTGCTGGTATGGAAGCTGTTCTTAATATTAAGCGTGGTATTCATAATGTTGCTTTAGCTGCTAGCAAATTAAATGAGTTGCTGAATGACAAGTTATCTGATGGTGCTAGTCTAGAAGATGTTCCAGTTGTTATTGGTTATATGAAACAAATTAATGATTTAGCTAATCAGTTTCCAAACACGATTAAAGCTCTTAATGTAGCTGAAGAAAATCTTCTGTATGAACAAGAGAATGTTGCTGGTAGAGGTGGTGTTGAAATTACTAGTAGTATGATTGAAGAATAAGCTGATGCTAATCTACTTCATCCTCTACGGGGAGTCTAGCGTAGGCACGTAGTGCCGAAGCGGGTCCAAGCTAGTGTTGAACTTAATAATATTAATATGGAACTTAAAGATAAAAGATATAATGATATTAGACTTATTTTTCATGAAGAAGAACATAAGTATAACGATAGTCTTGGTAATGATTATATTTCTACTACTACTATTCTTCATAATTATGCTCCTAAATTTGATAAGAACTATTGGTTGAGAAAGAAGTCTAAAGAACTAGGAATAAGTGAGAAGAAACTAGAGGAACAATGGTCAACTATTACTAAAGAAGCTTGTGAACGTGGAACTAATACTCATAATGGTCTTGAAGATGGCGTTAAAGGAGCATCTATGTTTCAACAAGCTATTAATTATCTTGATAAACGTGAAGATGGTGTAATGGTTACTATTGCTGATATTCCAAATTTTGGTGCTAGTTATAAGTTACTTAATCTTAAAGATTTTATTGAACTTACTAATAATCGTTATCCTCTTATTTATGATGCGTTTAAAATGTACACTGAAAGAGGATATAAGATTTATAGTGAGATTGGTATGTTTCTTATAGATTGGTTAATTAGTGGAACTATTGATATTCTTCTAGTTAATGAAGATACTAATTGTGCTGTTGTAGGCGATTGGAAAACTAATCGTGGTGGATTAAGATTTAGTAGTGGTTATTATAAGAAAGATAAAACAGTTAAACCTGCACAACAAACTAATGTTTGGGTTGATAAAGACGAACGACTTTTAGCTCCTCTTAATCATCTTCCTAATTGTAATGGTGCTATATATAATCTTCAACTTAGTATGTATGCTTTTGCTGTTGAATATATACTTGGTTTAACTATTAAAGGTATTTGGTTATGTCATATTGATAGTGATTTTGAACTTAATGAATATGGTATGCCAAAAAGATTTTCTGACGGTCTTTATCATATTAAAGAAAATCCTGTTGAAACTACTAAATTCTTTACTATGAATTATCTACGTGATGATATTAATAAAGTTCTTAAAGATAGAGAATTACAAATTAAAGCTAGTGGTGTTCAAACTCAATTTAAACTTGCTATATGAAATTAAATAAAGACAATTTAATTGGAGTAATTATTGGTTTTATTGTTTTAGTTATATTTGCTATTTGTTTATCTAGTGGATGTGCTAAACGTATTACTCCAGTTCCTGAAATTCGTTATGTTCCTGTTACTGATTCTACTGCTGTTAATGAATTAGTTCTAACTAAAGAATTGCTTCGTAGAACTCAAGATTCTCTTAACGCTTATAAGTCTGATACTACAATTAGTGCTGATTATTTTGTAGCTAAATATAAACTTGAGCGTATTAGATATTATAATGATATTGCCGGAAAAGGAAACAATATCAAATTTCTTAGAGGTTGGATTCGTAGAACTCTTGAAGAATAAGTTATGTATATTATTAATCGTAGAAAAAATATAAGATTAATTGGCGATCAACATCATATTGATGATGACTTTGAATTTGTGATTTATAAAGTTCAAATTAAAGTTCTTTGGTTTTGGGTTACAATTAAAGAATTTGATGAAGATGAATATTATGACGCTGTTGATTGTTTTAGATATTGTACTAATCCTTATATAAATTAAATTATGGCTTACTTTGGAGATGCTTTTAAAAAACTATCTATTAAAGAAGGTGGTTATGTAAACGATAAAGATGATGCTGGTGGAGAAACTTATAGAGGTATCAGTCGTAAATATAATCCTACTTGGCAAGGTTGGACTATGATTGATTCTTATAAGAAACATTATACTGTTGGTAGTAAAGAGTTTAAGTCTAAGCTTGATAATGATGTTCAGCTTCAGAAACTTGTTTGGGAAAAGTATAAAATAGGTTATTGGGATGTATTTGAACTTGATGATTTTAATAGTCAGAGAGTTGCTGAACAATTATTTGATACTAACGTGAATTGTGGTCAAGTTGCTGCTATTAAGATGGCTCAAAGAGTTCTTGGTCTTAAAGAAACTGGTAGATGGAATCTTGATTTACTTAACAAACTTATAGAAATAAAAGATTAACTTAATACTGTATAGAATCATGAAGAAGATGCTGATAGCAATATTTATAATAGCGATTATCAATTTGTGTTTAACTTTGTATTTATCAATAAGTCGTTTTAGTGTAGAAGCTAATTCATATAATAAAAGTGACACTGCTATTAATCATGTTCGGATTGATTCTATACAGTTAGTTATAACTGAAAGAGAAAGTGATGTTTATAAACTTAAAGAACATGAGAAAGATATTGAAGATAAAGTTATTAGTCTTAATGACAGTGCTACTTGGGAGTTATTCAAGAAGTTGGTGTCAGAGTGAGATTGATAACATCAGTGCATCCTCCACGGGGAGTCAACACTACTGATACAACTGTTCTTGTCCCTATTAATATGATTAAGATTGCTAATACTAAAATTATTAAAGCTAAACTTTATAAAGATATTATTAACGAACAAGATAGTATAATTAATCTCCATAAGATTAAATATAATGCTCTTTATAAAGAAGTTGAAATTTTACAAAATAATCTTGATAATAGTAATAAAGTAAATGATAATTTAAACAAGTATATGATAGTATTAAACGTAAGAATAGATATTTGGTAAGCGGTGGTGCTGTTTGCGCTATCGCTTTTGTTGTTTGTTTACTAGTTAAATAAAATATTATGGCTGATGGTAAATATCCTTTTCTAGAATACATTGAAGAACCTGATAAAGAGAAAAAGTATAAGAAAGCTAGTGATTGTGGATGGTATGACCCTCATAATAACTTTTTAATTGGAGATAGTGGTGGCTTTCTTTTAAATATTAGACCTGGCAAATTTGTTAATACTGAACTTTTTAATGAAGCTGCTAGAACATATCAAGCCACAGGTAAATATACTCAATTTAAAGTTGATAGTATTCCTCATAGACAATTTAGACGTAGAGAATGTGATAGACGACGTAATGGTTTTTCTGCTCCTTGTTGGCAAAATCCAGATGGAAGTATAGAAGATGTTTGGATAACAGGTGGTCATTATAATTTTCTTAATTATACTCGTATGGAGCGTACAGATGAATCATCTGTTATTGTTACTGAACATGGAGCTACTGCTAAAAAGATTTATAGTTTTCCTAGTTTTATTGATGCTCAATTTTGGACTTGGCAAATTATAGAATTTTGTAGACGTAATGGTTTACATCTTATTATTGATAAAACTCGACGTGGAGGTTTTTCTTATATTATGGCTGCTGACAGTTCTAATGAAGTTAATTTATCTAAGCATAAAGTTGTTATTCATGTTGCGGCTGATAATAAATACTTAATTAAACAAGGTGGTTTAAGTGACTTTGCTGTTAATAATTTAAAGTTCTTTGAAGAAAAGACTCCATTTAAAAGAGGTATATATAGTCCTACTACTGATAGTTTTAAACTTGGTTATCGTATGAAAAATGGAGTTGAAGCTGATGATAGTTGGTCTAGTTCTCTTTTAAGTGTTAGTGCTAATAATAATCCTGACTGTGCTATTGGTAAAGATGCTGTTACAATTAAAGTTGAAGAGCTATCTACAATGCAGAATTTTGATGAGTTTATGAATGTAACCGAACCTACAATGACTGTTGGTACTCGTACTACTGGTACTCTTATGGCTTGGGGAACTGCTACTGCTGCTAATATGCAAATATTTGAACAAAACTTTTATAATCCTAGAGCATTTGGATTTATGGCTTTTGAAAATGTTTTTGATAATGATGCTCGTAATGAAGTTTGTGGATTCTTTAAATCTTATGCTTGGGGTCTTGAAGGAGAGATAGATGGAGTTAAAGGATTTGATGAAGATGGAAATAGTAATCTACGAATAGGACTTCAACTTGCTGCACGAGAAAGAGTTGAAAAGAAAAAGACTGCTAAGACTTTTGCAGAATATCTTAACTATCTTGGTCAACGTGCTTTATTTCCTGCTGAATCTTTTAGTAGTGCTAGTGAAAATATATTTAGTAGTGAAGCTCTTAATAAGTTTGAAGATAAACTTCGAGTTGATAATAGTTATAAGTTTTATACTGATGGTGAACTATTTGAAGATGGAACTAAAAAGATTTATTTTAAATCTAATGCTCGTATAAGAATTGAAAATCCTGATATGAAAACTTATGATTATATTCAAGGAGTTCCTAGACGTGGTAACGAAGATCCTCATGGTTGTATAAGAGTTTGGTTTGCTCCAGAATATGAAGAAACATATATTAATGATAGACTTGTAAGAAGTATTCTTCCGGGTACTTATGTTGCAGTTTATGACCCTGTTGGTATTGATAAAGATAAAAAAGAAATTACTGATAGACATTCTCATAATAGTATATTTGTTATTGAAATGCCTAGAGAACGTAATGGATTTAAACCTAAGTTGTGTGCTGCATATTATGGACGTACTGAAAGACTAGAAGAAGCTGATGAAAAGTTTTATCGACTATGTAAATGGTATAATTGTATTGGTACTGGACTTGTAGAAATAAACCGTGGTGAAACTGTTTCTAATTTTCGTAAATGGAAAGCTACTAAATATCTAGGTTATGAACCTTTATATGTTTGGGATTCTGCTGTTAAAGAAAAAGTTAGTACTAGTTATGGTTATAATATTGGTAGTGGTCCTAAGAAACTAGATGGTCTTCGTCTTCTTAAAGAGTTCTTATATGAAGTTATTGGTAAGAATGAATTTGGAGAAGATATTTATGTTTTTGAAAGATTTCTTGATTATCAAACAATTCTTGAACTTAAAAAGTTTAATGCCGAAGGTAACTTTGACCGTATATCTAGTCTTATACTTTTAGGTATATATTGGAAGTCTATTGATATTAAAGGTAAACGAGAACTTGCTAGTCGTAAGAAAGTTACAGAAGATAATGATAAAACAGATATTTTTAATAGACAATGGTTTTAAGATTAAATAGATAAATATATGTATAATTTTGGTAGACTTGATTTTCCTAATCAGCATGTTAGTTATGCTGAAAAACAAGAAGTTGATTGGTATGCTAAATGCTGTGATTATGTTATAGAAGCTGGTATTGCTTGTAAAGCTGATTTTAATGTAGAAGAAAAGTTTAATATTCTTCTTGGTAATATTCCTAGAGAATATTATAGAAAAACTCTTAATCCTTATAATGAGAAAGATGAAAATCTTACTCGTTTTCCAGCTACTATGCGTAATTATGATATGATGAAAGGTATTATTAGAAGATATATTGGTGAATATATCAAAAATCCACATGATTTTATTGTTGGAGCTAATAATCCAGAAGTTGTATTTGCTAGAGATGCTGAACTTGGTAAACAAATTATGATGCTTGCAGAGCAAGCTGTTGCTAAGAAGATACAAGAAAGTTATATACAGTTTGTTAATGAAGGTAATAATCCTGAACAATTTAATCCTGAACAAGCTGTTGATATTGAGGCTTTTATTAAAGAGTTTAATGAAAATTTTATTGATGATATTAGTGCACAAGGACAGGATTTAATTAATGTCATTGATGACCTTACCGATGCTTTTACTATATATGCTAGAGCTTATTTTGAATTTGTTGCTTTTGGAGCTTGTTATACATATAGAGATGTTGTAGGTAATCAATTAATTAAACGTGTTGTTAGTGTTAGAGATGCTTTTCCTGTTCCTAACGATAATATGTTTGCAGAAGATTATGATATGTTTGCTGAACGTCGTATGTTGACTAAACAACAAATTATAGATGAATTTTATGAATATCTTTCTGAAAAAGAACGTGAAGCTCTTGATACATATTATCAATATAGTGCTACTACTTCTAGTGATAAAGCACTTTTAAATTGGGATAAATATATGTATTATTTTGGTGATATATGTAGTAAATTTAATAAAGATGATTTGCAACATATTAAGAACACTAATATAATGGCTCGTGATGCTAATAATGGTTTATTTGAAGTTTGGCATACTGTTTGGAGAGGTGAAATAAAAGAAGGTATTCTTACATATAGTAATGGAGCATTTGTTACAACAAGAATTGTTGATGAAACTTATCAGCTTAACCCTGCTGGTGGTGATATTAGTATTGAATGGGTGTGGCGTCCACAAGTTTATGAGAGCGTTAGAATTGGCTCTCGTGCTACAAGTATATATCCTTATAAGGCTCGTCCTATTGCTTATAATAGGAATGGTAAACTTCCTTATAATGGTATTGCAGAACTTTTGCCGGGTTTTGGAAGATTTAGTATTGTAGATACAGTTATCCCTTATCAAGTATTTCGTAATATAGTTTCTTATCATAGAGAAATGGCTATTGCTAAAAATAAGATGAATGTTCTTATGATTGCCAAATCTCTTCTTGGTAAAAAACCTGCTGAAACTATATATCGTATGGCTGCTGATGGTGTACTTTATATTGATGATGAAGATGATGCTAATCTTGTTAAAGCACAAAATGTTCGTTATCTTGAAAGTCGAATGAATAATTATATTACTGAACTTGGACAACTTATTCAAGAAATTGAACAGACTGCTAAAATGGAATGTGATATGACTCCACAACGTTATGGAGAAATTGCTAATAGTGCTGGTAAAGGAGTCACTGATGAAGCAGTTATTCGTGGAAGTATGGGTTCTGTTATTATTGAATTTATATTTGATAAAATGAGAGAACGAGATTATCAAGCTGAAATGGATTATACTAAACTTGCTTGGATTGATGGTCTTAATACTTCTTATAAAACTAAAGATGGTGATATTAGATATTTAAGTCTTGATGTTAATAGTCATATATTTGCTAACTATATTGTTACTTGTAAAACTTCTGTTAAAGAACGTGAGAAACTTGAACAATATAAACAACTTGCATTTAGTGCTGCTCAGAATGGTAATATGGATATGGCTAATGCTGCTATTCGTGGAGATAATGTTGCTCAAATTAGTAAACTTATTGATAAGTATCAAAATATTCAACGTGAGCATGAACTTGATGTTGAACGTGTTTCTCAACAAACAGAACAACTTCGTCAAGAATTTGAACTTGCTAAGATTGATAGAAAAGCAGAACAAGATAGAGAAACTATTAGAGTTGAAAAATATCTTGATGGTCAAATTGAAGCTATGAAAGCAAATGCTAATATTATGAGTTTTGATAATGGTCTTAGTGATACTGAAAAGAGTCAAGCTGAAGAACGTATGGAAAATGCTAGACTTAATCTTGAACGTAGTAAACTTAGTTTAGATGCTCAAAAGACTTCTGTTGAAGCGCAACTTAAAGAAAAAGAATTAGCTGTTAAACTTAAAGAAAGTGATGATAAAGTCAAGATTGCAAAAACGAATAAAAATCGTTATGATAGTAAAAGTAAATAATCGGCTGTACTTCTAAATTTTGTTCATAATAGGGCTGGACTTGCTTGTGAAAGTAGGTTCAGCCCATTTTCATTTTTCTTTACATCACATGAGCCATTTTAAGCTCATTCTAAGTCACTTTATTCATTTCGTGATAGATTAATCATTATGATAAAATTTGATTCATACATGGCTTCTCTGAAAGCGACAGGTTAGGTTATCAGTAATAAATATCCTAGTTAGCAATAGTATGTTAGTCGGCAAATCGGCTTAAAGGTGAACATATTTTAACGATACAAGTAAAACTCGTATTATTATTATAGTTTATATTTGTGATATAGTAATTAATTAAAAACAAAGAATTATGCCTAATTTTGATAGTTTTGGTTTTAATGGTGAAACATCTAATGGTGATGGAAAACCTACTGACGACATTACAGACCTTGATACAGGTAAAACAGGGCAGTTAGATGCTGATGGTAATTCTATTGATGATATTACTAATAATGGTAATGGAGATGGGAATAGCGATTCTAATGCTAATAAAGATAACCAATCTTCATCCTCCACGGGGGGTCAGTCTACTAGCAAAGCGAATGACGCTGATGCTGAACATGGTTTAGAAGAAGGTACTATTATCGAAGATGGAGATAATAAATATACTGTTGATAAAGACGGTAATCTTATTGACGATAAAGGTAATATCTTTAAAGTTAAAAACGAAGTTGCTGCTTATCTTAAAGAATTTGAAGTAGAAGATACTAAAGAAGAAAATACTATTGATGTTAAATCGATTCAAGAACTTGTAGGTGTTTCTGTTACTTCAGAAGATGGTAAACCAGTTGCTTTTGATAATACTCCTCAAGGAGTTGCAAGTTATATTCAATCCGTTATTGATTTAAAACGTGACGAATTTGCTCAAGCTGGTGTTAATAAGTTATTTGAAGATTATCCTATCGTTGGTGATTTTCTTAATTATTATGTTGCAAATGGTAATTCATTTGAAGGCTTTGGTGAACTTCGAGATAGAAGCGGTATTGAAGTAGATGAAAATAATGTAAGTCAACAAGAAGCTATTGTTCGTGAGGCGTTTAAGGAATTTAATCGTCGTGGTAATGTTGATAAGTATATTCAATATCTTAAAGATAGCAATGAACTTTTCAATGTTGCTAAAGAAGAACTTGAAGCTCTTCAGAAAGCTGATAACGAAATGCGTGAAGCTAATGCTAAAGAAGCTATGCGAGTTAAAGCAGAAGAAGAGAAACAACTTGTGGAATTTTGGAATGGAGTTAAAGAATGTATTGATAAACGACAAATTGCTGGTTATCGTATTCCTGAAACTGTTATTATTGAACGTAATGGAAAACAAATTTCTACTACTCCAGAAGATTTCTTCAATTATGTTTATCAAGTTGATGATAAAGGACTTTCTCGTTATGAAAATGATTTAATGAAGTTATCTCCTGCTGAAAGACGCGATGAAGAACTGCTTAAGGCTTGGCTTAAATATACAGGTAAAGGTTATGATAGTTTGATAGAAATGGCTGTTTCTGATAAAGAAGCTAAAAAGTTGAAACTTACTGCTAGTCAACGTAAATCTACAAAAGGAGCTATTAAAATAACTAAACCTGACAGTAAAAAAGATGCTCTGAAAGATGAGCGTTTTGGTTATTAACATAATAGTAAATTTGTAGATGAAAACATTACGTGTTATTGGACAAACTCGTTATGAAGATAGAGGTTATTCTAATGAAGAATCAATTGCTTATCTTCAACTTCAAAAGCCAGAAGAAATTAATAGTTTTCTGACTTATAATTATGGTATGGATGATGACCGTTTTCCTTTAAGTTTTATTACTGAAGGTCAAGGTAGTCGTGGTATTAAAGATGTTGCTACTGTACAATGGACTTGGAAAACTATGGGTCGTATGAAGTTTACAGACTTTGTAACTTACTTTAATACTGCTGTTACTAAACCCGGTCAAAATGGTAGTGAATTTGAAGTTCATTTCTCTACTCATTGGTTTATTGAACAACATGGTCTTACTGCTCCCGATGGTGTTACTCAAGTTCGTATTCAGAAAGACTTAGGTGAATCTGCTTATGGTTATGCTTATCTTTTGAAACTTACTTCTCCTAATCCTGATGCTTATGTTGACCCTCAATGGTTGGCTAAAGGTATGTATTGGGCAATGAGTGCTCCTACTGTTTCTGAATCTTATTCTAAAGGTAATAGAAGCAATACTATGGGTCCTGCTGGAATGACTTCTCAACTTGAGTTTTATCGTTATTCTAAAGAAATAGCTGGTAATCTTGCTAATGTTGTTACTCAATATCAATTCCAAAATGATAATGGTGGTACTTCTAATCTTTGGATTAACGAAGAGATGCGACAGTTCAACTTGCACATGAGAGTAATGAACGAAGAACGTTTGTGGAAGTCTGAATATAATCGTTTACCTGATGGTACTATTCCTTTGAAAGACCATGATAATGGTAAACCTATTCCTCGTACTGCTGGTATGTTAGAAATTTGTCGTGAATCTAACTACGATACTTATGGTGAAGTTCTGACTCTTAACAAACTTGAACGTACAATCGGTGATGTTCTTGACCGTGATACTCAAGATGGTGATAAGAATGTAGCTCTTATGGGAGGTAAAGGATTTATTCGTGACTTTGAAATGGCTATCAGAACTGATGCTAAAGAAAACGGATTTATTACACCTCTTGGTGAAAAGATGATTCAAGATAATGGTGATGGTCTTTCTTATGGACGTTACTTTAATAAGTATAAAACTCCAGATGGATATACTATTACTGTTATTCATAATGCTTATTTCGATAAGGGTACTGATGCTGAAGCTGCTAAGCAAAATGGTATGATTCATCCTACTACCGGTTTGCCTATTACTTCTCATCAAGCTGCTTTGATTGATATGAGTAATTATAAAGGTAATCAGAATGTTCGTATAGTACGTCAAAAAGGACAGGCTTATAAAGCTAAAGTTATTGAAGGTATGACTGATATTCCTGCTTGCTGGGGATTGCCTAATACTAATCATGCAGCTACTGAAATTGATATGGCTCGTTATGAAGTTAAAAGGCTCTATTGGTTTGCAGGTAGATAATACCACTAAGATGTTCTTATTGAAATGTGTATTATAATCATTTAAAAGAAGCTATTTAAGATATGGATTTTAACAAAGTAAATGAAGCTAATAAAGCAGGAGAAAATACTCCTGCTGCTTCTAATATAAATACAGATAAACAGGTTATACCCCCCGTAGAGGATGGAGTAGATAAACAGCCTGCTAATACAGTAGGAATTAGAGATGAAAGTCTTGATGAACCTTATACTGAAAAACGAACTATTACTATTAATTTAGTTACTAATTATTCATTATATCGTAGAGTTAATGATAAAACATTACCTAAACGAATGGATAAGATTGGTAGTTGTGTTCGTAGTTCTCGTACTCTTTCTTCTAATAAAGGTGAGATTGAATCTTATTTTCCTGCTTTAATTGGTCTTGCTCCTAATAATGAAAACTTTATTTCACGGGTTAAGGCTTATCTTAATAATATTAGTGTTTCAGTTGATGAACTAGGTAAGACTTTTGATATTTCTTTCTTTTGGAATCGTAAACGAGATTATCTTCGTTTTAGAGCTGAAGAAGAAGCTATTGAAACTGCTTATATGAATAGTGACCGTAAAGGAGTTAAAGAACTTAGAGAAGCTCTTGAAGCTAAAATTACTAAGTTAAATCTTCTTGAAAGTGAAAAGTATAAATATGGTTATCCTATTGTTCTTGATGATTATCTAATTTATCGTCATTGTTTATTGTATAAAGATGTAGCTAAAGATATTGCTCTTATTAATTCTGACCCATCTATTAGATTTTATTTTAAAGATGACCAAAGAGAAGCTGAGCGTCTTGCTAAACATCGTCAGGAAATTAATTCTGCTAAAGGCAATTATGTTAAACTTCTCACGAATAGTGATTTGTTTGATGCTGTATTTATTCAATACTGTGTTGCCAATAATATTAATATTCCTAACGGTATGGCTATGGATGTTGTTGATAAACAATCACATCTTGATAAATTTAGTACAAATGAACCTGCTAAGTTTAATAAACTTTGTAATGATAAAGATATTACTATTAAATCTTTAATTGAGGTTCTTATTTCTCGTGGAGAATTTATCAGAGCAATTCATAATCAAAATATTACTACTCCTGATGGTGAGTTCATTGGTGCTAATGTTAAGGAAGCTGTTACATGGTTTAAAAATCCTACTAATAGTGCTCTTGTTAGTGCTTATAAAAATAAACTTAAAAACATTTGATTATGAACATTGGGGAGATGCACGTGACGTTCAGAGAACTGGCACAACAGATGGGTATGCAGACCGTTCGTGCTATTCTCATGGAAGATATAGATATTTGTCTTAATGCTGCTATAATTGAAAAAGCTAGAAATGTAATAGTAGAAAACGTTGGACCAGTTCCTTATAATGATAAGGTTGCTCGACAAAATGCTTCTATTAGTCCTGTTAATGCTCTTAGAACTTTATACACAGCGGGTACTGTTAACGGCGGAGATATTACAGGTAATGGAACAGAAGTTGACCCTTATAAAATTAATATTGATAGCAACGGAATAATGCTATATACAGGCTTTCAAGTTAGTTATAATGGCAAGACAATTTATGATTGCAGAATTATTGAAGCTGAAGATTTAGGTCAAACGCTAAGAGATTTTTGTAATCGTGCTGCGAAAGATGCTCCAATAGTTACTATATTTGGAGATGAATCTGGTATTAATGTTAATATATATACTGGACGTAATAATACAGTTAAACCTCAATTAGTTAAATATCTTTATATCAAAGAACCTGCTAAAGTTAAATTTGATGAAGATAGAGAAGAAGATTGGGTTAATTGTGATTTACCTCCTTATTTACATATGGAAATAGTTATGCGTGCAGTACAGATTTATCTTGCTAGTATTGGTGCTACTTCTAATGGAGCTGATAAACAAAGTTAAACTCTAAATTAAATTAAAAATGAGACAGTTTTTGTTAGCGGGCAATGTCGCTTATGGAGCGAGCTTACCTCTTGCTGCTGGAGCGGTTGCTTTTACTTATCTTGCTAATGGCAAGGAAACGATTGACGCTGACGGTACTAAGATTACCGATAAGTTTTACATTAATCTTGGTCGTGAAGCAAATGGTCCAGTAGTTCTTCCAGCTTATAAGAAACATCTTACTTTTGTTAAAGGTGTTTATCAAGCTGCTACTACTTTCTCTGCTAATCTTACTATCGGAGATGTAAATGCTTATTCTGATTATTCTATTATGATTGTGAAAAAAGGATTAAAGTTCAATGAACGTAATCGTTGGACTGCTACCATTCATACTGGTCTTAATCCTACTGCTAATGATGTAGCAAAGAAATTAGCTAACCAAATTAATAATAATACTGTTGGACATGGTATTAAAGCAATAGTTGCTGATGCTAAAATTACTTTAACTGCTGAGTCTAAAGGTATTGATTATGAAATTCTTGGTGCTGATGAATTAGTTGGTATTGCAGTCACAGTTACAACTCACGGTTTACCTGCTTATGGTGACGCTGCTTATATTACTGATTTAGCTAATAAGGCTGCTGCTGATGCAGGTATTGAATATACTTACCGTGATACTTATACTGAACTGTATCCTGCATATCCTATTAATCCTTTGAAACAACCTGACAGTGCAGATGCTGGATATACTATCTTTACTCTTCGTTTTGCTGTTCCACGTGAAATGAAAACTAGAGATGAAGTTGTTCATCAGATTGTACAAATAGCGTTCCCTACTGGAGCTACTGCTATTGCAACTGTTGAAACTATCCTTAAAGCTATTGCTACTGAAGAAAAAGCATAACCTATTACCCGACTCGATTAGGTAAATATTAGGTAATATTAATCGAATAGGGGCTATTGGTATTAGCATTAGTGTTGATACTGATAGTCCCTATTCTTGTATCTGTAAAAATGGAATTAATTCAAAATGCCTTTGAACAAGGTCTTATTCCCGGTATTGTTATTGTTATTTATCTTATAATTAATAAGATAATTGATAATAACAAAAGAAATCCTTTAGATGATATTGCCAAACTTCTTAACATAGTTACTAGAGATATTATTGAAAAAGATAGAGAAAAATCTAAAGCTGTTATTTCTATTACTATAGTTAATGCAGCTTCGGAATGTGCAAAGTTTGTTGCTTCAACTATTATTACTAATAATGTTGATAATAATCGTGACCAAATAGAATATAACGCTAGACATTTAGTTAATAGTGTTTATTATGATGCTTATTCTAAACTTAATATGTATCGTGGTGATGAAGATTATCTTAGTCATTATATGAAAGAAGAATGGAAAGAAGATATTTATGGTGATATTATAAATATTGTCTATAATAAAAATCTTGATTCTAATCAACGTATTCTTGCGTTTAATAAACGTATTGATATTAGAGTTAATGATTATACTGCTTATATTATTAATAAGGCATTTAAATAAGATGATATTATGATAAGAGGTTATATTAGTAATCCAAAACAGCTATCGAAAGAGATGCAATTGCGTATCGCAAGCATGGCTGAAAAACAGGTGAGAATAGCAGAATTAGGCTTCCCATTGAACGAAAAAAATTGGTGCAAACTAACACAAGGGCAAATTTTAATTCAAGCACTAGAAGCCTTAGAATTGCTTTCTGATGAGCAACAAAAATCAATTATTAATTCATACAATAACTTGATGTTAGAATGAGTGAACAAATAGATGATAATTATGTTAATGGTGTCTATGTAAAAGCTGATGGAACTGAACAAGTTGAAATTAATCCTCAATATGTTTATATGACTGTTCCTAGCAAATATGTTTGTGTTTATCATAAACTATTAGTTCTTATGGCACAATATGGACTTGATATGCTTAATGATTGTTCTGCTACTTGTAAAGGTAATAATAGAAATATTGTTACTTGTTGGAATATGTTTCAATCTGCTATGGCAGCATATCAACTTGGTCAAGATAAACTTGCTGAAACTCTTCTTAAATATATTAAAGGTCAACTTAATATTATTTATGAAGGTAGTGAACAAGTTCAGTATAGTGGTTCTATTACGCTTCCTGTTGATGAAGAAGGTAAAATTCATGCAATAGTTAGTTGTGGAGATGCTCCTAAATTTTATGTTGACCCTGAAACTGGTAAACTTTGGGAGAAGAAAGAAGAAGGTAAAGAATATAATGAAACTTATAGTCTTAGTGATGTTGATTATGATAATGAATAATGTGAATGTGTTCCATCCTCTACGGGGGGTCTACACTATGAATTTAGTAAACCTAGAGAACGTATGAAAACAATAGAAGAAGAACTTGGTAAAGTTAGTCTTACTTGTAATGGTCAATGGAATGATAGACCTTATGAAAGACTATGTATAGTTCATGACGGTTTCTATGCTAGCTATATATCTCGTAAAGCTGTTCCTGCTGGTATTCCTTTATCTAATGAAGAATATTGGCAGCCTATTGCTAAACTTCGAGAAGATTTAGTTATTGATTATGAAACTTTCAAGAAAGAAATACTAGAACTTATTGCTGTTGTTCAAAGAGGTCTTAAAGCTGCTAGAATTGTAGTATCTACAATGGAAGATAGAGATGCTCTTACTTGGGAACAGATTGGAGTAGGTTGTGAAGTTTATGTTATTGAAACTAAAAAGAGTTATATTCTTGATGAAATAACTCCTGTTACTAATGCAAAGAAATGGCATCTTGAAGCTGATTCTGAAATTGGTTCTAAATTTGTAGAATCGTTTAGTGGTATGTTTCCAAGAGCCATTGCTGAACGTGCTGTTGCTGATGAATTTGGTATTAATATTCAAGATAATTATCTTCGTCGTAATGTTGTAGTTAATTATATGGCACAAGTGCTTAAACAGTATTTTGAAGATAATGCTGTTCAAATACTTGAAGGTCAGATTACTCCTGAAATGCTTAGTGAATCTGTTAAACAAATGTTTACTGCTTCACAGATTACTAATGCAGCTGATGAAGAAGATTTAACTGTTGTTGATAATCTTCTTAAATTTGCAGATAAAGACTATAATACAAATGATTATAGTGGAAAGGCTCGTAAATATCTTCGTAAGAACATGATTAGTGGTGTTAATACTCTTACTCAAGATATGATTAACGAGCCTAATACTATTTATATACTTCAATATGATTATTGTTTAGCTGGACAAACTATTGAACTTCCAGATAATAGTATTATTCTTTGGAGAGGTGGTAGAATGTATGATGGTGCAGTTAAATTAAATCAATGTAGACTTCTTAGTAATTATCGTCAAGAAGATATGTTTGATAAAGAATCTATATCTCTTGATGGAAATTGGGCTGTTGGTCAAATACTTTATCATCCTCTTGATTTAGGTGAAGATAATAAACAAGTTGAAATTGTTGGTTGGGGTGGAGCTTATACTAATGATTTTTATTGGTTTTGGGATGGTGAAAAATGGGTAAGTATGGGTTTTGATTTATCTGTATATCTTACTCGTGCTGAATTTGAAGCTTTCTTAGAGAAGTTAAGAGAAGAGATGGAAAAGTTTTATGCTTGGCTTCTTGCAGAACTTAAAAAGATTAATGACCATCTTGAAATTCATGACCAACAAATATCTGAATTACAACAAAATATAATTGATATTAATACTAGAATTAATAATCTTATTACTGAATATAATGCTAAATTTGAAGATATTTATAATAAGATTGGAGATTTAAATAGTAATATAGAAGGTAGTATTAATAATCTTGAGCAATATATTAATAATAAGATTGAAGAAATTCTTAATAAAATAAACCAAAATGGTAGTAATATTAGTAATGAGTATAAACAGTATTTTGAAAGTAATTATGTATCAATGTTTAAAAATAAAATTAAAGCTGGTACTAATATTACTTTCGTTGAAAATGATGATGGTACTATTACTATTAATGCTGCTGGTGGAGGTTCTGGCGGTGGTGGATTAACCGAAGAAGAAGTACGTAATATTATTAATTCTATGCTTAATAATTATTATACTAAGCAAGAAATTAATGATATTATTGCAGGTCTTGAAGGTGGTGGTGGCTCAGGCGGAGATGGGTACTCATAATGTTATGTCTACTACTCAACTTCGGTGAAGCTAGAACAGGTAAATATCTTACTATGAGTAAGTTTGCTGATAGTGAAACTAAACCTAGCAGACTTGATGTTGATTTTAATACTCTTTATACAGATATTAAAAATAAATTAGTAAATGATGGATTTGGCTCAGGCGGTAGTGGAGGAGGAACAACAGGTGGAGTAACTGCTACTCAAGTACAAACTTGGATTGCTGCTGTTATGCCTATTGGTTCTATTATGCTTTGGGATACTACTACACCTCCAACAGGTTGGGAAATATATACTGCTGCTCAAGGACGATTTGTTATGGGTCATATAGGTGGTGGTATTAATATTTATAATAATCCTAAACAAAATACTCTTGATTGGAGTACTGTTCTTAAAAATGTAGGTGATACTTATGACCCTGCTACTCCTGGTTTAAATATTGGAGCTTACGGTTTTTATATTGGTGGTACTGATTTACCATTACATCAACATGCAATTGCCGCTAGTTCTGGTAAATGTGGTGATGGTAATCATCATGTTGTAGTTCCTAGTAACTGGCGAGCAAATGATCATGGTAGATCTTTGGATCAAGATTGTAGAAATACTTATCCTTATGGTACTACTAAAACTAATTATTGGGATTTAAATATTAATAAAAATACCAATTGGTATATGACTGGACCTAATATTAGTAGAAATGGTGAAATGGTGTGGACACAAATTAGTACAGATAATTGGACAGGAAATTATCTTGCTATTAATAAACTATTACCTACTGTTGCTTTACATTATATTAAACGTGTTTCTAATCCTTGGTAATTATGTTAGAAGAAAATGTTTTTGTTGGTACTAATTGTCAATCTTTTGACCCTAGTAAAGTTCAATGTGATAAAGAAGGCAATATGCCAATTCATATACTAGATAAGTATTGTGAAGAAAATGATACTCGATATAATATATATCCTTTAACTGTTATACAAGCTATATTTGATGGTTTAACTGGTACTAGACTTGACAGAATACTTGCTTCTTGTAATAGTGTTTATTTAACTTGGGAAGGTACTTTTACTGATACTGTTAATAAACTTGATAAAATTTATCGTCGTAAAGGATATATTATAACATATCGTGATGAAACTAATGTTAATTGGACTCAACGATATAATAGTGATGATATTAGTGATGCTGCTTGGACTAATTCTGATAATTGGGAGGGATGGTCTTTTGATACTGTTATTAAAGATTTGTCTGAAGCTCTTGAAGAAATATTTACTAATATAGGTGATTATAAAGATTTTCTTGATGTTATTACTAGTTTTATTAACGAGTTTGTTATAAATGTATTTAACAATCTTAATAATTATCCTGAACTAGTTAATATTATTAAGAATAGTACAGTTGAAAGTTTACCTATTATTGTTAAAGACATATTCAATAATATTAATGATTATCCTGAACTTAAGAATATATTTAATGAATATGTTAAACAATGGACTGAAACCATCTTTAATAATATTTCTTCTTATCCTGCTCTTAGTCAATTTATTACTAATGCTATTAATTCTTATGTAGAAACTACTATTAATAATATATTTGATAATATTGATAATTATCCTAACATTAAGAATCTTATTATTAATAATACTATTAACAAAGTAGTTGATATATTTAAGAATATAGGTCAATATCCAGAATTACAAGAAACTATTCAGAATAATGTTAATGAACGAGTAGATTTATATATTTTAATAATATTAATAATTATCCTGAGCTTATTGGTATTCTTTCTGATTTAGTTTGTAATTGTGTTAAGAATATATTTGCTAATATTAATAATTATCCTGCTCTTGTTACTTGTATTAATAATGCTGTAAATAGTAGAGTTGATTATATTTTCAATAATATTGATAGATTTCCTATTCTTAAGAATCTTATTGAAACTAAAGTAGAATCTAGAGTTACTTATATATTTGAAAATATTAATAGTTTTACTGAATTACTTAATGTTATTAAAGGTAATATAGAAGATATATTTGATAATATTGATAATCATACCAATCTTAAACTTGTAATTGAAAATAAAGTTGAATCTACAGTTGAAAAGATTCTAACAAATATAGATGATTATCCTATTATTAAAGAAAAAATAACACAGTTTTGTAATGAAGCCATTGAAGCAAAAAGAGGTGTAGCTAATGGCATAGCTAGTCTTGATGAAGATGGTAAAGTTCCATCTACTCAATTACCTAGTTATGTTGATGATGTTCTCGAAGGATATTTTATTGATGATACTCATTTTGCTGAAAAATATGTTGAAGATGCTCCTGTATATTATACTCCTGAAAAAGGTAAAATTTATGTTGATATAAGTGAAGATACTGAATATAGCGGTAAGACTTATCGTTGGTCTGGCACTAAATATTCAGTTATATCTGAAACTTTAGCTTTAGGTGAAGTTACAGGTACTGCTTATGATGGTGGTAAAGGTAAGAAAACTACTGATATCGTTAATAGTTTACCTAAATATATTCCTAGTACACAAATTAAATTATTTAGGTCATCTAGTGGAAATATCATAATTGGTTCACATCATTATGAATTTAATAATACAACAAATGTTTATGAAAGTAAACCTTTTAATGATGGTATAACATTTCCTATTGTTAGTAAAACTGAATCTGGAGTTATGTCTGCTGCTGATAAAGTTAAACTTGATGAAACTTTACCTAATCAAATTACTGAACTTAGTAATAATGTTTATACTAAAGAAGAAATTAATAATAAGTTTGATAATGTACCAACAGTAGAAAATACTTATACTAAAGCGGAAGTTGATAAAGCTATTGCTGATGCTATTAAAGCTTTAATTCCTGCTGGTTATGAACTTGTTATTAAAAAGAAAACAACTTAATATTAATCATGGTGGTACTGAATAAGTGCCACCATTTAAAGTTTATAAAGTTATGCAAGATATTAATCAACAATTATATGAAAATAAAAGTACACCTGAAGGATTTATTCCTGTTTATGGTGTAGTTGTTACTGTTCCTACTGGAATATATACTAATGGACAAAAAGAATTTACTTGTGATAAAACTTTTGATGAAGTAAAAGAAATACTGTTAAAAGGTGGAAGTATTATTGCTGTTGATAATAACAATAGTAGAATTAATTTTGATAGAATTGTTATAGGCAATAATGATATTAGTGCCACAATTACTTATTTTTCTAATGGTGGAATTAATAAAATTGATTTAAGTTGGGATAAAGGTATAGCTAGAGTTGGAGGTGAAGAAACTAAAAGTATTAATACTTTTGTAGCTATAAATAGTAATTCAATTATTAAATCTTATGATATTGGTAATATTACTATATTATTAACAAATGATGGTAGTAAAGAAGAAGTATTAGCTGCTATTAATTCTATTTTTACTAATTTTGCTGGATTTGTTACAGCTATTGGTAAACCTAATTCTGTATTTCATAATGGTAAATATGGTACATTTAATGTTAGATATACAGATAATATTATAATTATTCAATGGAGTAATGCTAATGCAATTCATCATGTTGCTTTATCCGAAGATGGTTCTTATGTTTATAATACTATTCAGATAGTTGATCAAACTCTTTATAGATTATCTAAACTTACTATTGACCCAATAGTTAATCCTAAAATATGGGTTGGTACTGCTACTCAATATGCAGCTATTGCACAAAAAGATAATAATACTACTTATATAGTTAAATCGGATGTTTAAATTATGGCTATATATCAAGGAGATATTGGAATACATGATATTAAACTTGGTAGTATAGATGTATTTGAAATATATCAAGGTTCTAAACTTGTTTATCCAGAAAATACTGAAATTACTATTACGTTTAAATTAAATGTTTCCGGAACTGTTACTATTAATGGTTATACTCCTGTTATAAGTGAAAATAATACTAAATTTGTATTTACTATTCCTGTTAAGACTGATTATATTGCTAATATTACTGCTGAACATTATAAATCTCAAACTATTAGTGGTAACAGTGGTTATTTACCTATAACTCATAATGTAGAATTAGAATGGGAACAAAGATTTATATCTTATACTGTTACTTTTCCTACTGATGGAGTTAAAGTTTTATTTGATGGAATAGAAAAAGGAGTTATAACTAATGGTAAGTTAGTTGTATTAATTGATGATACAGAAGCTAAAGATAGTTATACTATTACGTTTAAAGGTAGTAAAGCTAGTATATATGATACTAGTACATTAACAGTAGTTGATAGTGCTATTGCAAATACAGGTGGAAGTTATGATTTAAAACTTCCTACTAGTTCTGTTAAGAGTGGATATAAGAGAACTGACTATGCATCCTCCACGGGGAGTATAACCAAAGGTTCTACTTATGCTGGAACTTGGATTGAAACTGTTGTTAATCTTACTGCTAGCTTTACTAGTTCTACTACTTTAGGTAGTATAAGTAATAATGTACTAACTATACCTAATAATGAATCTACTAATACTAAAAGTGGAACTTTAACTGTTATATTTACTTTAGAAAATAAACAAACTAAAGAAGTTAGTGCTGCTTTAAATCAAGCTGCTGGAGCTAAAGTTTATACTGATTGGGTACTAGATTTACAAACTGATGGAACTAGTGTTGAAGCTAAAGGCGGTACTAGAACAGTTACAGCTAATGTTGCTCGTAGAACTTATAAATGGAATAACACTGGTACTATTTATAGTGAAACTGCTACTCCTACTCTTAATATTAGTGGTAGTGCTAGTCTTAGTGGAAATCAAATAAAATTTACATCAAACGAGAGCGTTTCAGCCCGTTCAGCGACACTTACAGCTAGTTATGTAGGATTGTCCAAAACGGTTACGATAACGCAGCAGGCAGGCGCAAAAGTGTATTCAGCGTGGTCTGCTTGGACTGTTTCTATCTCGGCAAGCACGCAAACGATAGCTGCAAGTGGTGGTTCATCTATGATAACTACTAATGCTAGTCGTTCTCGTACTTGGACTTGGAATGGAGTTGGTACTACACATACTGATACAGAAACTGCTACACCTACACTTAGTGGTAGTGCTGGTGGATTTACTTTAAGTGGTAAAACTGTTACTGCTAGTAAACAATACTACAACAAATAGTCGTAGTATAACTATTACTGCTACTAGCAATAGTGTTTCTAAGTCTATTACTATACTACAATCAGCTGGAGCTAAAGTTTATGGTAATTGGTACAGCTTGGACAGTTAATATTAGTGCTGATAAAACTAGTATTGGTGCAACAGGTGGAACAGCTACTATATCAACTAGTGCTAGTAGAACTAGAAGTTATACATGGAATGGTGTTGCCGGTTCTGGTGGTACAGAAACTGGAAATGGTACTCCAACGTTAAGTAAAGTTAGTGGTAGTGGTAATTGGACTAGTCCTAAAGTTACTTATGGAAATAATACTAGTACAAGTGGTAAATCAACTGTTATTCGTGCTACTATTGATTCAACTACTAAAGATATAACTATTAGTCAATCTGCTGGGGCTAAACAATATAGTGCTTGGTCTGCATGGACAGTTAATATTTCTAATAGTGGAAATGTTGCTGCTAGTGGAGGTAGTTCAAATATAACTACTTCTGCAAGTAGAACAAGAACTTGGACATGGAACGGAGTTAGTGGAAGTGGTGGAACTGAAACAGGAACTGGAACTCCTACTCTTAGTAAAATTAGTGGTGCTGGTTCTTTTGCTAGTAATAAAGTAAGTTATGATAATAATACTTCTACAAGTACTAGAAGTACAGTTATTAGAGCTACAATGGATTCTGTAACTAAAGATACTACTGTAACTCAAAATGCTGGTGCTAAAACTTATAGTAGTTGGGGAGCATGGTCTATTAGTTTAAGTGCTAATGTAACAACTATTGCTGCTGCTGGTGGAAATGCTATATTATCTACTTCTGCTACTAGAAGTCGTACTTGGCAATGGAATGGCACAGGAACAACTTATACTGAAAATGCTAGTGGCGCTCCTACATTAAGTAAAGTTAATGGTGCAGCTTCTTTAAGTGGTTCTACTGTTAGTTATGGTAATAATACTTCTACTAGTTCTCGTAATTCTGTATTTAGAGCAACAATAGATAGTACTACTAAAGATATAACTATTAGTCAATCTGCTGGGGCTAAAGTATATGGAAGTTGGTCTAGTTGGTCTGTAAGTTGTAGTGCTAGTAGCTATAAAGTTTGGGCAGGAGGTGATTCAGTAACTATTTATAGTAGTGCTTCAAGAAATAGAACTTGGACTTGGAATGGTGTTGCAGGTTCTGGTGGCACTGAGTCTGATAGTGCTACTCCTACTATTTCTGTTACAAGTGGTGTTGGAGTTTTAAGTGGTAATACTTTAACTTTTAGTAATAACACATCTCCTGATGCTAGAACAACTAGAGTTACTGCTAATTATAATGGAGTTACTGATTATTGTGATGTTATGCAATATGGCGGTAATAAAGTTACTGGAAGTTGGACATCTTGGCAAGTAACTATATCTGCTAGTCCTATGAATATTGCTGCTAGTGGTGGTAGTTCTACTATTACTTGTAGTGCTGTTCGTACTAGAAATTATACTTGGAATGGAGTTGGTACTACTTATACTGAAACTGAAAATGGCAGTCCAACTTTAAGTAAATCTGGAGATGGTACATTAAGTGGTACTACTAGCGGTAGTAAACTTACTTATGGTAATAGAACTACTACAACAAGTAGAAGTACAACTGTTACTGCAACTTATAATGGAGTTAGTAAATCTATTGACATTACACAATCTGCTGGTAGTAAAGTTACAGGTCAAATGACATATCATACTGATATTTATGATAGAAATTCATCTAATTATACAGATTATACTAGTTATCCTGTAACACATAATATTGGAGGCGAACCTGTTATTTCTGGAGGTGATACAATTATTACTTATTGTAGACTTCGTAAAACACAACCATGGACTTGGAATGGTGTTAGTGGTAGTGGTGGAACAGATACTACTTATGCTAGTGCAAAAGATGTAGCTATTGTAAGTCAATCTAACTGTACAACTACTGTTAAAGATACAGGTAGTAATAATATAATTATGTTTAGTTCTGTTGTTCCTGCTAATTTAAGTAGTAGTGCTCGTACTTGGTATTTTAATTGGAGATGGCTAGGTTCTAATAATACTACTATTCAAAATACACAAGCTGCAAATACTTTACGTGGTAGACTTGTTATTAAAAATGATTATTTTACTAGTCAAAATGTTGCTTTACCTATTTATTTAGATAGTCAAAATGTAGATTCAATATATAAAGGAGAAGCAAGTTATAACGATATTAAGAAAACTCCTATTGGTGTTTATGTATATATTCCTACCAATACTGCTATAATGAATGGTGGTAAATTACAATTTTGGTTTGAAGATAAAGATGGAAGTAGTAATAAATATACTTGTACTTTAAGTAGCGTTAGTACACCTTCAAATAATGTTTCTGTATCTAACAGTAATAATATTATTACTGTTACTGCTAACACAACTACTTCTTCATTTACTATATTATGTCAATTTACTATGACTTCTAATAGTACAGTATTTAATGTAAGAGTTTTAATTGAACCATGATAAGAATACTATTTAATATAACAATATTACTAATGCTTATATTGTTTATTTACTCATTAAAGTTATTTAAATTAATCACATAATTATGAACAATAAACAACTATATGAAAAACTAGGTCAGAATAGTTATGATAAAGTATTTCCTATTACTTATCTTCAAAATATTCTTGACAAAGATACAAACAATGATTTAACTGTTGTTCTTTCTAGGTTTAATCATTTATGGATTCCATATCAAGGAACTAGAGTTAATACTCGTAAAGCTGTTCCTGCTATTTTTAGACGTAATAGTCTTACTATTAGTTATTATGATGCTGAATATAATCTTTCTGTAACTGAAAGTTATATAGGTAGTAATCTACAAGCTGGTGTTGAAACTAGTTGGGTTTCTGATGATAATTGGACAAAAATTCTTAGTGAGAAATATCTTGAAGAAAGTGGAGCTAAAATTCCTATTGCTGATGGTACTATTGATTGGGATATGCTTAATGAGGCTCTTAAACAAATGATTGTAGGTAATGGTAAAGTTAATATTATTAATTATCCAGATGAAGAAGATATTACTATTAGATTAAGTCCGGGTTGTTGTAATATTAATCGTCTTAGTCTTAAAGATAGACCTTATGAACCTGAATATAAAAGTGGTAAAGGATATAAAATAGTTCGCAAGGTCTTACTCCCCGTGGAGGATGATGCTAGTAATGCAGAACAGCTTTTATTTGATGGTTTTCTTGATGATACTTATTGTGAACAATATGGTCAAATAATTCTTAATACTGATAAATATGAAGTTATTAGAACAGATTTAGGTAATACTGCTGGTATTTATTATGATACTTATCATAAATTATTTGTTCTTAGAGTTAAGACTATTAATGATGGAGTTGGATTTTATAATTATTATACTAGATGGACTATTGTAGAACCTACTGATAGAGTTCATCCTCTACGGGGGGTCAATACTGCTGACTATGGAAATAGTGAAGATTATAATATTTATAATACTTGTCTTTCTGATGAACGTCCAAGACTTGGTATTATATATGTTAATTCAGTAGATAATATTAAATATTATTTTAATGAAGAAAATCTAGTTCAAGTTAAGAATAATATTTATCTTAATTATAAAGCTGTTCTTACTCAAGATATGGTTAACGAAGAAAATACTCGTTATATTATTCGTTATGCTTTTGATTTAAGTGGTAAAACTATTACAATGCCTGTTGGTTGTGAACTTGTATTTGAAGGTGGTATTATTGAGAATGGTACTATTAATTTAAATAAATGTAAACTTACAGGTATGGTTGGCGAAGAATCTGAATATCTTCCTAATGTAACTTGTAGTAATTGGGCTAAAGGACAGATTGAATATCGTAATGGAAAGATTTGTTATTGGAATGGTACTGAATGGAGAGTAATGGGTGATACTTCTTCTATGGAAAGTTATACTAAAGAAGAGATTAATAATATGTTTAAAAATTATTATACTAAATCTGAAACTTATAATAAAGAAGAAGTTAATAATTTACTTAATAGATATGTTACTAATGATACATTTAATAACTTTAAAGAAGAAATAAATCGAACTATTACTAATAGTGTTAATCTTGATAAGATTCAAAAAGCTATTAATGATGGATGTGGAGTTAACATGACTATGCCTAGTGCAAATAGTAATAAACTTAGTCTTCCAATTTGGACAGGAACTGCTACCCAATATGCAACTATTACCCCGGTTGCTGGAATGACTTATAATATTATTGATGAATAATGAGTTTAACTCTTGGACGTGAAGGAGGAATTGCTAAACCTCTTAAGAAACGAACAGTAGGTCAAACTAATATTGCTCATGTTTATGATGGTGCTAATCATATTTGGCCTACTTCTGTTATTCATTTTAGTGATTTTACTAGTGTCCAACTTAGATATATTTGGGGTAGTGATGATGGTCGAGATTTGGATACTAAATCATATTATGTTAATTCTCCTATTAATAGTTTAAATTATGTAGCTGTTGGTTGGTCTTGGAATTTAAGTCAAATTCCTTATCTATATTGGGGTGGCGATAATACTGATTCAGGTGCTGAATGTGTTATGTTTAATATTGAATCTATGATTGACCTTGAAGATAAAATGCCTGATATAATGAAAATGAATCTTTGTGCTAATTGGTTTGGAAGTTTGAGTAGAGGTCATGTTACTGTTGAATGTACTGCTTATAAAGGTGGAGTTATTGTTCATGCTTGGCAATTAAAGAATCATGAAATTGATGTTGATAATAGAGGAATGTTTATTTTTCCTTTGGCTGATGGAACTATTAATATGCCTGATGGACATGGTGGTTATAAAGAATGTTGGTATGGTGAAGTTATTAAAAGAGTTGCTAAATCTAATAATGAAGTAAAATATTTTAGAATTAATCCTGTTAATGATAAAACTATTGGTTTAGATTATATTAAAATAATTCGTCATGGTGGCGGACTTGTTCATGGCAATGGTTATTGTTGGTATGAAAATAAACCTAATGATAAATATAAAGTTTGGAATAATCAAGTTAATACAACTGGTACTCCTTTAACTCTTGATAAACCAACTATTAATATAACTAGTGATGATAATTATAGTTATGAATATCATACAGTTTTGTTAAATGAAGATAACACTGTTTATAATGATAATTATACTGATAACTATAAATTTAGATTTGGTTTTGTTTGCAGGTAATTCTGAATTTAGAGGACAACAAACTATTCAATGTTATGTTGGTACACAAGGTGGTAAAGCTGATGATGGTAAGACTTCAATAGGTGAAATAAAATATACTAAACTTAATAAAATTGGCGAGTTGACAATATATAGTCCTATTGAAAGTTAAATTAATGTTAATTACCAAACAAAGATAACGGTTTAAGCGTTATAGATTATGTAGTTCAAACTACAAGTATTAATCTATTTTTTTAACTTAAACCTTAATTTATTATGCAAGTAATTGAAAAAGTGAAAGTTGTTCCAGAGGGCTATAATGGTGCTGGAATGAATTATGACGGTGGTAATCGTCGTGATGTAAACGGTAAAGCTAATGCAGGTTTAACCCTTGGTATTAT
>CYGL01000008.1_pt1 | contig 102764 bp, 136 predicted proteins | sample 485531 | NCBI WGS metagenome assembly CYGL01 (sample SAMEA3497897, study PRJEB9818) | human gut metagenome | reverse complement strand
TAAACTATGACCCCAATTTTGGTACAGGTGGAGGGAATTGAACCCATCGTCTTACTGATTAAGAGTCAGCCGCATAACCATTTTGCTACACCTGCATTAATTTGGTACACCTAGAGAGATTCGAAACTCACACTGAGCAGATTCTAAGTCTGCTGCCTCTACCAATTGGGCTATAGGTGCATTAAATCTTTTTTAGAGAACTTCTAAGAACCTAAGCAACAAGGTTCCACAACAAGCTGTAATAACCTTAGAAGCCCTCTAAAAAGACCTAATTTGGTCTTTGCATAGTCTTGTTTAATCCGGTGACTAGAACCTTTGGAGAGCTTGATATTATCTCTTCTCCGTGACACCTACTAGGTGCTTTACTGTGCGTGTACGACAATACACGAGGGATAAACCGAAAATGCGAGCAAGCATGGACGGATTAAATCTTTAAGCTAAGTTCAGTCTTAGACTTGACATCTTTAGCTTTGTAGATGACAACTTTATCAAGTGGTTCAATGTAAACAGCTAAGTAATCAACTTGAGAGTTATCAAAATTCATTATTCTATTTTCATTCTTGATTAGAGTTCGAATCTCTACACCCCTGCCAAAGATTGTTTCGGAGAGAGTGGCGGTCAACGGAGACCAACCAGCCTTGAAAACTGGTGCTGCTGGAAACGGTACGGGTTCAACTCCTGCACTCTCTGCCAAAATAATTTAAGGTGATGATTATGAAGAAAGGTTCAGTAGGTGAAATTGCTACACAATTAGCTTTCCTCAAAAGAGGTTATGAAGTGTATTCACCAGCTACAGATAATGCAAAGTATGACTTTCTAGTCCACAAAGATGGCTTGATTGAGACTGTTGAGGTAAAATCAACATCAGTCAAAAGAGGTGAACTTTGGAGAGTGCAACTGAAAAGAGTTCGTTCTAACAAGAATGAAAATAGAATAATGAATTTTGATAACTCTCAAGTTGATTACTTAGCTGTTTACATTGAACCACTTGATAAAGTTGTCATCTACAAAGCTAAAGATGTCAAGTCTAAGACTGAACTTAGCTTAAAGATTTAATCCGTCCATGCTTGCTCGCATTTTCGGTTTATCCCTCGTGTATTGTCGTACACGCACAGTAAAGCACCTAGTAGGTGTCACGGAGAAGAGATAATATCAAGCTCTCCAAAGGTTCTAGTCACCGGATTAAACAAGACTATGCAAAGACCAAATTAGGTCTTTTTAGTAGGGCTTCTAAGGTTATTACAGCTTGTTGTGGAACCTTGTTGCTTAGGTTCTTAGAAGTTCTCTAAAAAGATTTAATGCACCTATAGCCCAATTGGTAGAGGCAGCAGACTTAGAATCTGCTCAGTGTGAGTTCGAATCTCTCTAGGTGTACCAAATTAATGCAGGTGTAGCAAAATGGTTATGCGGCTGACTCTTAATCAGTAAGACGATGGGTTCAATTCCCTCCACCTGTACCAAAATTGGGGTCATAGTTTATATGGTTAAAATTCGAGTTTTGCAAACTTGGGAACTGAGTTCAATTCTCAGTGACTCCACCAATTAGTGCATCCATAGTTTAAACGGGAAAATTACAGTCTTCCAAACTGAGGTTGAGGGTTCGATTCCCTCTGGATGCTCCAAATTAATGCTCCTATCGTATAATTGGCTATTACGGTTGCCTTGTAAGCAACTTATCAGGGTTCGAATCCTTGTGGGAGCACCAATTCAGAGGTCAAGTGAAAGACCACTTTGAGTCAACTGAAGACCGTAACAAATTCCACGGAGTTGAGTTAGTGGCACAACTTCAGACCTCTTTCACACTCGCTTAGTTTATATAGGTAAAACATCACCCTTACAAGATGAAGAAAAAGGTTCAAGTCCTTTAGTGAGTACCATGTTCCAGTATCCCAATTGGCAGAGGATGCAAGCTCAAACCTTGTACTAGTGACGGTTCGAATCCGTCTTGGAACACCAATTTTAGGAGAACACTATGAGTAATAAGTCAATTGCAAAAAAAGTTTAGAGCGTCATATCTAAACAGACGTAAAAGCAAAGTTTGTGAAAAACTGTATGGTGTTCTCGTAGGTAAGCAGGATTAGTTCAAATGGATAGAGCAACAGTCTACGAAGCTGTTAATAGGGGTTCAAGTCCCTTATCCTGCGCCAGATAAATAAGAGAGATTTATGCAAACATTAATCGTCGTTGAACATGAAAATTCCAATAGTATTGAGTTTGTAAGGGTTCCCACTATAGATACCCACATTTTCTTGAAAGTCGGCTGGGAATGTGACCCAATAAAAGTACAAAAATTTATTGGTCATTACTTTGGTGGGAGACAATTTAAAAGCGTCAATTTTGAGACAGCTTTACCAGAAAACTCAGAAACAGATAATAATGTTTACCTCCTTACTAGGATTAGACAATGAGATATTTGAAGTATGCTTCATGGATTTTCTTAGCTTTATTAGAGCCATTTGCAGCAATCTTAGCAGTTATCTTAGCACCTTTTGTAGTTCCATTCTACAGTGAGAAGAAAGGACACTTACCTTTCGGGTTCAGATGGATGGAAACTTATGACAACCCAATTGATGGTGATGAAGGTCATATCGAACGATGGGCTAAGATTAGAAAGATTGGTAAGCTTGGTGTCTATATGCAGAGAGTTGGTTGGCTCTGGAGAAACAAAGCTTATAACTTCTCTTACCATGTGTTAGGAAGAGATGTAAAAGATGTTACTAAGTGGAAAGGTAATATCAACGTAAGTTCTAACCCTGAAGATAATCAGACAGGTTATCTCCTAATGTGGAACAGCAATGCTTGGGGATTATTCGCTTTTATCCCATCAATTAAAGTCTTTGGTAAACAGTTTTACTGGAGAATTTATATTGGGTGGAAGCTAAAAAGTGTTGTCCCAGAAGAAAGAGCATTCTCAAGGGAAAGAGTTATGTTGGCATTCTTTATTCATCCACTAAGAAAGTAAAGATTTAAAGGGGATTAGTTTACAAGGTTAAAACCTCGGTCTTTGAAATCGAAGAAGTTGGTTCAATTCCAACATCCCCCGCCAATGCTCCATTACTCCAATTGGCAGAGAGGCCAGACTTAAAATCTGTGTTATGTATCGGTTCGAATCCGATATGGAGTACCAAATTTAGCGGTATAGCATAACTGGCAATGCAGCAGTCTCTGAAGCTGTCTTATTAAGGTTCAAATCCTTATGCCGCTGCCACTTCTAAGGGTTCTTACGAGAGTCCTTAAATGTGGCCTTATCATAAATGGTAATGACCCATGCTGTGAACATGGTCTATACGGGTTCAAATCCCGTAGGTCACCCCAATTTATAGTCCAAGTAGCTTATATGGTTAAAGCGCGTGTCTGAAAAACATGAGAAGAGGGTTCAAATCCCACTGGACTACCAATTTCAAAGGTGCTTAATGAAAGAGATGACAGAACAAGGTAAGGAGATTTTTAATCTCTTAAAAACCGGTAGAGGGTTTTCTAATCCCCTTATTACTGGTGCAGCAGTTCTCGGTGGAACCGTAGCTGCCTCTACATCACTTGTAAGCTCTATTAGCTCTGTAACAGACCCTACAATAAAGGATAAACTTGTTGCTGCTGGACTTACAACAGTTCTGCTTAACAGCTTTACAACGAGTCTGACAAGTACTACATCAACTACCAAAACGCTGACGGATTACGGTCAAAAGTCCATTGATGAGTTTTCATCACGTATGCAGGTAGCAAAAGGTTATTCTAATGTTATGGGTGCAGCAGGTGAACAAGTCGGTTGTACACCATTTAGTGGTATTATGGGTGTTGCTACAGAGTATGGTCAAAAAGCTATTGATATGATTAACAGTGCACTAGACGGTGTTAATGATGTATTAAGTGACTTACAAGATGCTATTGACAAAGGTCTTGATACTATTTCTGATTTAGCTAACCAAGCTGTTAGTAAGATTAATGAAGGTATTTCGAAGATTACAGCTTATGCAGATGAAGTTGTGCAGATGATTGAAGAAGAAGCTGCCCTTATTGCAGAGTACCTTAAAACGAATATCAATGGGTTCTTAGCAGGTATCTTACCAGACTGGTTTGACGATGCTTGTAAAACTGGTGTGATTGACACTATTGCAACACCAGAAATGAAGAACGCATTACAGAAATAATGGAAGATTAACCCTAAAAGGTAAGGGAGCAGTTTGCTAAACTGCCAGTAACTGAGAAATCGGTGTACCAGTTCAAGTCTGGTATCTTCCTCCAATTTGAATCCGTGACAGAAATGGCTATGTGCCTGTCTGCAAAACAGGTTTATAAGGGTTCGAGTCCCTTCGGATTCTCCAAGTTATTTTACTCTCTCTCAATTAAAATAATAATAATGCCCTGCTATAAGTATTCTTCCTTTCGCTACCGAAGAGTATTTTTAGACAGGGCTTTTTTACAGAGTTATACTTTATAAGAAGACTTATACAGTATGTCTCTGACGTACATTGTGGTTTCTCCTTGACGGTCTCTGTACCGTCTTTTTTAAGGGGAAACATGGTTAATTATTTGGAGAAAACATAATGAGTGAGACCGTTTATAAAGAACTTTATGAAGCTAATAAGAAGCTAGAATTTATGCAGAACACTATCATGGCAATTGCAGACAGATTATCTGTAGCAACAGGTATTGATATTAAAGAGGCATCTATGGATGCACTTCTTGATGCTGTTGATGCAAAGTTCGAAGTTAAGAAAGAAGAGACTGCTACAGACTCTGAATAATTCTATTTGCGGAGGTGCTTAATGGACTTAAATGCTGTTAAGCAGAAGCGAGTGGAAGACGTTAGGAAAGTCCTAGCTGGAGAGTTGGGGCTTTCTGATGAAGTAAAAGAAATTATCAAATCATTCGGTAAAGACCCCTCTAAATTCCTTCCAACTCAAATTCTGACTTTATTAAGATACACACCAGACCAAGTTAGACTTATCTTCAAATTGATGACTGATAAGAATTATGTAGCCCCTCAACCGGGTTCTCAAGAGGTGTTTTTAAATACTAATGCTGACTTGGTTTTATATGGTGGTGCTGCTGGTGCTGGTAAAACTGCTGCATTGTTAATGGACTCTTTAAGATTTATTGAAGACCCTAACTATAATGCTGTATATTTCCGTCGAAATACAACACAGTTACAAGGTGGTTTATGGCCTGCTGCAAAGAAACTATTTGGTAAGTTTGGTGGGATTCCTCACGAGCAGAAAATGACTATCACATTCCCTTCTGGGGCAACTATTAAGTTCACCTACTTAGAGCTTGAAAAGCACGCTGAAGGTCATCAGGGTATTGAATACTCAGCTATTTACTTTGACGAAGGTACACACTTCTCAGCTTCACAGATTTCATACCTACAGACCCGTCTACGTTCTGGTGCTGAAGGGGATTCATACATGAAGATTTCTATGAACCCAGATAGAGACCACTTCATTTATGATTGGGTAGAGCCATTCTTAGATGAAGAAGGTTACCCAGACCCTGAGAAATGTGGTCGTATTCGTTGGTATGTTATGAATGATGGTGTGATGGTTTCTGATTGGGAGAGAGACAAGATTCTTGAAATGTTCCCTCTTGAGATTCCTCAGACATACACCTTCATCTCTGGTACGATTGATGATAACCCAATTCTTGACTTCTTGGAACCTAAGTATCGTGGTAAGTTGGAAAACAACACACCTGTAAACGTTGCAAGACTTCGTTTCGGTAACTGGAAGGCTCGTGCAGAAGGTTCAAACTATTGGCAAAGACAATGGTGTGAGATTGTTGATTCACTACCAGAAGATGTGTTTGATGTCAGAGCATGGGACTTAGCAGCGACTTTACCATCTGAAATTAACCCTAACCCAGACTGGACAGCGGGTGTTAAGATGGGTAAATCTAAAAAAGACGGTTGCTATTATATCATTGATGTAGTAAGATTTAGAGATAGACCCTCTGGAGTCGAAACACAAATTAATTTGACTGCTGAAAGTGACGGTAAGCGAACTGGTATTTTTATCCCTCAAGACCCAGGCGCTGCCTGGTAAATCCTATGCAACATCCCTCATCAGGAAACTTGCCGAGAAAGGTTATCGCGCAAGAGCTAAACCAACAAATAAAGATAAAGTTACCCGCTTTGCGGGATTTTCTGCTGCTTCTGAAGCTGGACTTGTAAAAGTCTTGAGAGGTAGCTGGAATGAAGCTTACTTCCAAGAGCTTGAAGGCTTTTGTGGTGATGGTAAAACTAAAGATGACCAAGTGGATGCTACCAGTGATGCTTTCAACAGTCTTAACGAAGTTAAATTATTCAAGCCACCATCAATGGGTGCTCACACAGACTTAGTGAGAGGGAACCCATATGAGGGGCTTAGACGTTGATAGCTAGGTGAGAAGAATGGCAGATATTACAGAAACACAAGAAAGCTTACCACCATTTAGAATGGGTGAAGTAGGTTCTTTGGGTCTGAAGGTTAAGAATGGAAGAATCTATGAAGAACCTCGTCAGGCACTAAGGTTCCCTGAAAGTATTAAAACTTTCCAATTAATGATGCGTGACCCTGCTGTAGCAGCATCTGTAAATATTATTAAGATGTTTGTCAGAAAAGTCAACTGGAGATTCGTACCTCCAAAGGGAAAAGAGCAAGACCCTAAAATGCTTGAAAGAGCAGACTTCTTTAATTCTTTAATGGATGACATGGAGCATGATTGGGCAGATTTTATTAACTCTGTAATGTCATTCTGCACTTATGGGTTCTGTGTTAACGAAAAGGTTTATAAGAAACGTCAGGGTAAAAAAGGAAAGTACCAGTCAAAATTTGATGATGGTCTAATTGGGTGGGCTAAATTACCAATCAGAAACCAGTCAACACTTGATAAGTGGTATTTTGACGAAGACTTTAGAAAAGTTACTGGTGTTAGACAGAATCTGAGAAATGTTTCACATATTGCTGGAGCAATCAATCTTGGAGAGAGACCTCTAACAAGAAAACTTCCACGAGCTAAGTTTATGCTGTTTAAGTATGACGATGAATATGGAAATCCAGAAGGTCGTTCACCATTACTTAATGCTTATGTACCGTGGAAATATAAAGTACAGATTGAAGAGTATGAGGCTGTTGGTGTTTCAAGAGACTTAGTAGGTATGCCAAAGATTGGTTTACCACCAGACTATCTAGATGAAAATGCAGAACCTGAAAAGAAAGCTTTCGTACAATACTGCAAAACTGTTGTTAATGACATGATTGCTAATGACAGAGCAGGTTTAATCTGGCCTAGATATATCGACCCAGATACTAAAGAGGATATTTTTGAGTTCTCATTAGTTTCTAGACAGGGTGCTAAAGCATATGACACAGGCTCTATCATTGACAGATATTCTAAGCAGATTATGATGGCATTTATGTCAGATGTTCTTGCTATGGGTCAGTCAAAATACGGTTCATTCTCTCTTGCAGATTCTAAGACAAGCTTATTAGCAATGTCAGTAGATATTCTGCTGAAGCAAATTAAGAACGTAATTAACCGTGACTTAGTTGCACAGACTTATGCTCTTAATATGTGGGATGATGAAGAACATGTGCAAATCACATATGATGATATTGAAACTCCAGACCTTGAAGCAATTGGTTCTTATATTCAGAAGACTGTTGCAGTAGGTGCTTTGGAAGTTGACAAAGAGCTATCTAACAAACTTAGAGAGCATATTGGTCTTCCTCCTGCTGATGAGTCTCAGCCAGTATCTGAAAAGCTTTCTCCGAATAGCCAAAGCCGTTCAGGAGATGGTTATAAGACCGCTGGAGAAGGTACTGCAAAGACACCTTCAGCGAAAGACCCAAGCACAGCAAATAAGGCAAATAAATAATGGCTGAAGTTATCTCTATTTCAAATGCTACACGAGTGCATTCGTATAGAGGTGTCCTTATCATTACTGATAAGTTATCTGTAGAGGCTGGCTCAAGGGTCAGCCTTTCAGGTTATGTTAGTGATGGTGGAATCTCTGACGTTTTCACTATTTGCAGGTTACTTGATGCACCAATGAGTGGAAAATCGTTTATTTCAGGAAATTGTAGTGAAATTGTTAAAATTACCATTTGACAGTTCATGCCTTTTGGGTGTAAAGTTATATAACTGCGAGAATAAACGTATCAATGTTAATAGCATTGAAGCCTCTTTCATTACCCTCGACACTGCATTTCAATCTCCAATGATAGTTAATAAAGAAACAAACAGACTTGAATACATTTTTTCACAAAATGATTACAAAGTACTTGTCAAAGGTAAAGTATATGATATGATTGTAAATGTGGTAGATGAATCTGGTAACCATTCAACAGTCCTTAAACAAAAAGTAAGGTTTAATTAATGGGAACATTAACTATTGATGGTAAGAATAAAATCCTCGCCACGCTAACCCCAACGACTATTATTTTACACAATGTAGACCCAACGGCAGACCCTACAGCAAATAAGGTTACTCATCCAGTGGCTATTTATTTTTCTGAACCGGATAATGGCTTAATTGCCTCAGAAGACACAGTTAATATTACTGTCCCAGCTTCTGCAACGGTCTCACACTATAGCTTGTGGGATGCCAACGATAAATGCGTGGCAACTGGTGCTCTTAGCAAACCTCAATTCTTTGCTGAAGAAGGTATCTATGTTATCTCTTCAGTCTCTGTAGATTTAAACAAATAGGGTGAGTAAAAATGAGTTCGAATATCTTCAGACTTGCTGATAGATTATTCAACCAACCTTTACTAGCCACTGAATCATTAGCTCACTCAGCAGCAACTTATGTGAATAACAGATTGCTGGGTGATGTCCAAGCAGCAGTAAACTTTGATAAACCCAAAGGTGAAGCAAGAAGTCTTTTAAAAGTAAAAGATGATATTGCTATTATCCCTATTATGGGTGGCTTAACTCATCGTATGACATTCATTGATGCAATGTGTACAGGTGGTTTAAGCTCTTATGAAGGTTTACGCAGAGGCTTTGACGAAGCTTTAGCAGATGAGTCAATTAAGACTATTGTTCTGCATATTGATTCCGGTGGTGGTGAAGCTTCAGGTTGCTTTGAATTAGCACGTCACATTATGGCTTCAAGAGGCCAAAAGAAAATTATTGCTTATGTAGATGAGTTCGCTTGTTCCGCTGCATACGCTCTTGCATCTTCTGCTGAAGAAATTATTGCATCACCAGATGCAGATGTTGGTTCTATTGGTGTAATCATGGTTCATCAGGAATTAACTAAGGCATTTGAAAAGAATGGCGTAACAATTAACGTCATCAAAGCTGGTGAGTTTAAAGGTATGGGTTCACCATTCCAAGCACTTTCAGAAGAAAGCAAAGAAAGACTTCAAAAGAGAATTAATGATACCTACGCAACCTTTACAGGTTTTGTAGCTGAATCTCGTAATCTCTCTGAAGAAGCTGTAAAGAATACTGAGGCGAATGTTTATTCTGCTCAGGAAGCTCTTGAACTTGGTTTAATTAACTCAATCATGTCTCAAGATGATTTCTTAAATTACTTACAAGGTTCTGAAGAGGCTCCTGTAAGTTTAAACGTTAACAATTCAGGTGAAGAAATGACTGAACAAGAAAAGCAAGAACTAGAAGCTTTGCGTCTTCAGGTTGCTCAAATGAAAGCCAAAGAACAGGAAGCTGCTTTGTCAGATTTGACTAATAAGATTTCTGCTTCTGCTGAAGCTTTTGGATTTGATGCAAAAGAAGCTGCAACAACTATTTTAGGTGCTGGTCTTGATAACCCTCTGAGTGTTCTGTTTATGAATGCTATGGAAGGTGCTAACCAGAAACTTAATGAAACTATCGCGTCCCACGCTTCTGCAATGGAAGAAAAAGAATCAGAAATTACCAAGCTGAAAGAAACTGCTGGTGCTGTTCTTGAACATTCCAACGCTATGGAAGAAATGGGTAATGACGGCGAAGCTGATTTGGTTGAAGAAGAAAAAGAACCAGCTAAGAATGCTTCCGAAGACACCGCTGAACAACGCAAACTGGCTCTCCAGAATGCTCTAAAATCTCTTATTAAATAAGGAACACAATAATGGCATATGAAGGTTTTACTAAGCTAGGTAAAAGAGAACCTCTGAATGATATCATTCTTTGGCAACAGATTACCCCAACAGGCCACTCTCGTAAAGAGTACACTCCAGTTGCTTCAACAGAATACCGTGTAGGTGAAGTTCTGAAAGCAGATGGTACTAAAGTTGCAGCAGGGGAAGAAACTCGAGGCTGAGTTCTGTATGTATCGTTAACTTTTATGCAGACCTGCAACTGTCTTACCACGGTCAGTTGAAAGTTGTTGGTATTTACCGTGATGCAGAACTGAAAGACATGCTTACTCTTGAGTCTGGTGTTAATGCTGAGAACGTCAAGAAAGCTCTGGCTGCTAAAGGTATTGATTTCGTACCAACTGGCCTGTAATAACAATAATAAGACATTCTGGAGAATTTTACAATGTTGACTAATTCTAGAAAAAAGCAGATTTTTCCTTGCTGACCTGACTGGTGAAGTCCAGTCTATCCCAAATACTTATGGGTATATTTCCAACTTAGGTCTGTTCCGTTCAGCACCAATCACCCAAACTACTTTCCTTATGGACTTGACTGATTGGGATGTTAGCTTGCTTGATGCGGTAGACCGTGATAGCCGTAAAGCAGAGACTAGCGCACCTGAGCGTGTTCGTCAAATCAGCTTCCCAATGATGTACTTCAAAGAAGTTGAAAGCATCACTCCTGATGAAATTCAGGGTGTACGTCAGCCAGGCACTGCAAACGAGCTTACTACTGAAGCTGTAGTACGTGCTAAGAAGCTGATGAAGATTCGTACCAAGTTCGATATTACTCGTGAGTTCCTGTTTATGCAAGCTCTGAAGGGTAAAGTTGTCGATGCTCGTGGTACTCTGTACGCTGACCTGTACAAGCAGTTCGATGTTGAGAAGAAGACTGTTTACTTCGACCTTGACAACCCTAATGCGGATATCGACGCTTCTATTGAAGAACTGCGTATGCACATGGAAGATGAAGCTAAGACTGGCACTGTAATCAACGGTGAAGAAATTCACGTAGTTGTTGACCGTGTGTTCTTCAGCAAGCTGACTAAACATCCTAAGATTCGTGACGCTTATCTTGCACAGCAGACTCCGCTGGCTTGGCAACAGATTACTGGTTCTCTGAGAACTGGTGGTACTGACGGCGTTCAGGCTCATATGAACACCTTCTACTACGGTGGTGTTAAGTTTGTCCAGTACAACGGTAAGTTCAAAGACAAGCGCGGTAAGGTTCACACTCTGGTGAGCATTGATGGTGCAGCAGCAACTGTTGGTGTTGGTCATGCCTTCCCTAACGTTTCTATGCTGGGTGAAGCAAACAACATCTTCGAAGTGGCTTATGGTCCATGTCCTAAGATGGGTTACGCAAATACACTTGGTCAGGAACTGTACGTATTCGAATACGAAAAAGACCGTGACGAAGGTATTGACTTTGAAGCTCACTCTTACATGCTGCCATACTGTACTCGTCCTCAGTTGCTGGTAGATGTTCGTGCTGACGCCAAAGACTAATATTCTTAAGGAGGGTTATTAATGTGTTATACAGGCGACCCAGCCAATAACCCTCTTGATAGAGTAAGAATCCTCTGCACAGACACTAATAATGATGAAATTCTTATTGAGCAGTCTGTGCTAGAGTGGTTCTATCTAGAATCTGGAAAGGATGAAAAGAAAGCAGCCATCAAAGCTCTTAAATATTTACTCTTTCAAGTAGCCAAGATGGGAGATGAGAAGGTTGGTGGTGTTTATTTACGTAACTCTTCCAGATTCAAATCTCTGAAAGCTGTTTATGACGACCTTGTTAAAAGCTCTGTTTCAGGACTACCCTATGCAGGTGGTATTAATCAGTGCGACATTGATATGCGTCGTCAGACTCGTTGCTCTGTCAAGAAATACACAGAATATGGTGATGCTGCCAGATACGAAGGCAGAGATTACTGCAACCGTGTTAATGGCGTATTTATTATCGAGCGAGATGAATAATGGTTAAAAGGGTTATTCACCCCCGCTAGAGCAAAATTAGTCGGGGCTATGAAGAACTTGCAAACGGCTAATGCTCAAGTTGGGTATTTTCAAGAACAAGGTCAACATAGCTCTGGTTTTTCTTATCCTGCTTTAATGTATTTACAAGAAGTTATTGGGGTTCCCTCAGCTTCTGGTAAAGTATATCGTAGGTTGTTTGAAATCACTATGATGCTAAACAAACAGACCTTGTTAGAGCAGACTAAGAAGAATCTATATAAGCAACTTAGCAGTCTCAACACAGACCCTTCAAATACCTTAGAAGCATTTGCAAAGAATGCTCAAAAGGCAATTAAAAGAGGTTTTGGTAATTCTGCTATCCTCCCTCCTAACGCACCTTCCACAGTCAAGAAAAAAGGCTTTAATGCACCTCTTGTTGAGACAGGTGACTTAAGAGACAACCTTGCTTATAAAATTTCTACTAAGAAGGGTATTAAAAAATGAGACTCTTAAACAGACACAGCTTTGTAGTAAAGCGTAAAGTCTCTGAAGATGGTTATTATAATGATGATGGTGTACTTGGGTAGCTTCACAAGATATTGTAGAGGTTAACTGCAAAGGTAATATCCAGCCATATATCAAAGGTTCTGTAAAGAATGGTACACAGATTGCTTTACCGGAAGGTATTAGGCTTACCGATACAAGAATCCTGTATACCACATATAAACTTAGAACTTCAGATGATGTAGAGTGGAATGAGTCTGATATTGTTATGATTGATGGTCATGAGTATGAAGTATTTATGACTATGGATTGGTCACAGCAATTAGCCCATACGTCCCATTATGAATATATCATTATTAGAAGGGATAAAATGAATGCAGTTAGAAACAGCAGAACTTGAAAAAGGTCTAGTTAGAACCTTAGTGGATGTTATTGGTCACAGACTAGCTCGTGATAAAAATAATAGACCAAATGTAATTAGAGCTTACCCTTCTGATAACTCAAATGACAAAGGTTTAAAACCTGACCAGCCATTCATTACCGTATATTGTCAAGATGCTGCAACACCTTATGGTTGGGTTCTTGATAAATTTGTTGAAGATGATGTAGTTTGCTACAGAATTGCTTTTCAGATTCCTGTATTGATTACGGTAAATGGTAAGGGTGCTCACAGCATCATGCTTGAGCTTAAACAACGATTAGAGATGAGTTCAGTCAGAGATTTAATCCTTGAAGAAACAGGGGCTACAGTACTAGATACTGGAGCAATCCCGAATGACTATACTTATCTCAATACAGATTTCGAAAATTCTGCACCTCTTGTTGTAACTCTTGTAAAAAATTCAGTCCTGAAAGATGAACGTGGAAGTATTATTGAGCGTGTCATTGTGGATGGTGAATTAGTTTACGAAGAAGGACAAGAGCCGCCAGAATATACTATCCATCTAGATGTAGACTCCAAAGGGGTAAAATAAATGTGGAATCCAATTGTTAATGTAGATATTACATTGAACACCGCAGGAACTACAAGAGAAGGTTTTGGGCTGCCACTATTCTTAGCTTCAACAGATAACTTTGAAGAAAGAGTGCGTGGTTACACTTCCTTAACTGAAGTTGCTGAAGATTTCGATGAAAACTCTGCTGCATATAAGGCTGCTAAACAACTTTGGAGTCAGACTCCTAAAGTAACTCAGCTTTATATTGGTAGACGTGCTATGCAGTATACTGTATCAATTCCTGATGCTGTTACCGAAAGTACAGACTACTCAATTACTGTAGCTGCTGGCGGTGGAATTTCTCAACCATATCAGTATACAGCAGTGGAATCAGATACTGCTGAGAAAGTTTTGCAACAGTTCAAAACACAGATTGAAGCTGACCCAACAATTAAAGATAAGGTTTCTGTGAACGTAACTGGTAGCGGTGGTTCTGCCACAATGATTATCACTAAAGCTGGTGATAATGACTTTGTGAAAGTAACAACTACAGCACAGACTGTATCTATTGCAAGCACAACTGCCGATACAGCATCAACTGCTCTAGCAGCTATTGAAGCTTATTCAACTGACTGGTATTTCATTGCAGCAGAAGACAGAACTCAACAGTTTGTCTTAGCAATGGCTTCTGAGATTCAGGCTCGTAAGAAAATCTTCTTCACTGCTAACTCTGATGTATCAGCACTACAAGGTACAGAATTAAACAGTGCAAACGATGTTCCAGCACAGCTTGCTAAGAGTATGTATACCCGCACAGTTTGCTTGTGGCATCACACAGCAGCAGAAGACTATCCAGAGATGGCATACATTGCTTACGGTGCTCCATACGATGCAGGGTCAATTGCTTGGGGTAATGCTCAGTTGACTGGTGTAGCTGCTTCTCTACAGCCAGCTAATAAGAGACCTCTGACAAGTATTCAGAAGTCAGCTTTAGATGCACGTCACTGTAACTTTATTGACCTTGATGGTGGTGTTCCAGTGGTTCGTAGAGGGATTACTTCTGGTGGGGAATGGATTGATATCATCCGTGGCGTTGACTGGTTGGAATCAGACCTGAAAACTTCTCTGAGAGACTTGCTAATTAACCAGAAGGGTGGTAAGATTACTTATGATGATACTGGTATTACCCGTATTCGTCAAGTCATTGAAACCTCTCTACAAAGAGCAGTCAACAGAAACTTCCTGTCATCTTACACAGTTAATGTTCCTAAAGCCTCTCAAGTTGCTTTGGCAGACAAGAAAGCTCGTATCCTGAAAGATGTTACCTTCGCAGGTATCTTAGCAGGGGCTATCTTGGATGTTGACTTGAAAGGTACAGTGGCTTACGAATAATAGAGGTAAATTGGAATGGCTATGTATCAGCAATATTCCCCTAAAGACGTTGTGTGTAGCTGGAACGGCATTGCTATTGAAGGCTTTGCTCCAGATTCATTCTTACGTCTACAGAGAACATCACCACTTATTACACCAGTTGTAGGTGCAGGTGGTCAGGTTGCTCTGACAAGAAATGCAGACAAGACAGGTACTATTGAGATTGAGCTAATGCAGACTTCTCTCTCTAATCAGATGCTTTCTGCAATTCAAGCTAAACAAGACAATATGGAACTTGAAGAAGATATCTCTTCTAACTTCGTAATCTACGACCCATCAGGCTCTGTTCTGGCAACTGGTATTAATGCTTGGTTGCAGGAATTACCGCAGATTGAACTTGGTCGTGACCAGAACTCTAAAACTTGGATTTTTGGTTGTGAGAAGCTAGACTACACTTCTACAATTCCAGCGTCAAGTGTTTAATAAATCCTATAAGGGGGAGACTTTAAAAGGTCTTCCCCTTTTTTGTTTCTTTTAAAAGTATTAAGGAATCACAATGAAAACAGAATCTAGAGTAATTAATGGTAAGAAAGTAAATATCGTTCTGCTTGGGGCAAGAGATGGTATTAAGATGTCTATGAAGTTGGGTAAAATTGTTGTTCCAACTTTTGCACAGATGCTATCAAGTCTGACTGATAAAGATAAGAAAGAAGCTCCAATGGTTCCATTTAAAGAACTTGTTGAAGCTTGTTTTGACAGAATTGAAGAAATTAACCTTGAAGAAATGGCTACCCTATTATTTCAAGGGGCAACTGTTGATGACTTCCCACTTAATATTGATACATACTTCCAAGCAAACTATGGTGAATTTATTGATTACTTAGCATTTGCGCTGGAGGCAAATTTCGGAAGTTTTTTCGAAGCAAGCATTTTCAAAAGCCTAACTTCTCAGTAAACATGGGTAACACTCTACAGACACCACTGACTGATGCTGCTGTAGAGGCAACCTATGAAGAAGCAGACGAGATGAAATTTGTGCTTGCTATTTATGGTATGGAAGGGTGTAAAGAAACACTTGACCAACTCTTTGCTATGACATTCTCTGATTTATTATCATTGAGACAATTTCTTGAAATTCAGAGGTCGTATAAAGAGGAAATTGCTTACAACGAACTTAGAAGAGCAGGAAAAATGTAATGGCACAATATACAGTTGATAGCTTCATTGTGGAACTTGGTTTCAGTGAAAAGGTTGTTAAGGGCTTGCAAAGAGTTGAGAAAATGTCTATGCAAGCTGCTCAGCGTATTGAGCGAAATATCAATAAAGCCTTTGATGTGAAGCCGAATAAAAGTTACTCAGGAAGCACTGAATAGAATTGTAAAAAATGCTCAGTCTGCTTCGGGCAGAATCAATAAAGCACTCAACAGTTCCTTGAACCTTGATTCACAAGGTGTGAAGTCTCTTAAGAAACTTGAAACTCAAGCAAAAAAGACTGCAAAAGGTATTAACAAGTCATTAAGAGATGCTATGAAGGTTGACGGTAAAATCACTATTAAGACAGGTAGAGGAAGAGGTGGACAGAATATCCCTCCTGTTGGTGGTGGAGCACCCAGAGGTCCGAAAGTGGATGTTGCTCAGAGACAAATGGAAAGAATGTTTAACAACAACTTCTATTCAGGGTTAACCCGTAGACTGGAAACAATCGGTGGTCAAGGTAACCAGATGGCAGCTTCTTTCAGAGGAAGCTTACAAGGTATCTATAACAAATATAAAGGTACTGGTAAGGTTGGTGAGTATGAGATGGAAGTTAAAAAACTCATCGACGTAACCAAACGTTGGGTTATTGCAGAAAATGCTAGATTAAAATCAGTTAAAGAAGCAGCTTGGCTACAGGACAGAGCTAACTCATCACTACGTCAATTGGTTGGCGGATTTGTTTCAGCTTATGCTTTACTGGAGCTATCTCAAAAGACTATTGAAGCTGGTGTAAAAAGACAATCTGCACAATTAGCTTCTACAGCTATCTTTGGAGCAGATACACAGCAAGCCAGAATGTTTGCTGCATCATTCGCACACCAGATTGGTCAGAACTATACAGATACCATGAAACAGTACTCAAACTTTGCTGCTGGTGCTCAACCAACACTGGGTTTTCAGGGTACTCAAGAGTTCTATAAGAATGCTGCAATGTTTGCACGTATCAGAGGTGCTACTGATGAAGACTTGAAAGGTATCATGGTTGCATTCCAACAGATGGCATCAAAAGGTAAAGTTCAGGCTGAAGAACTTCGTGGACAGTTAGGTGACCGTTTAGCAGGTGCTGTACAACTATTTGCTGATGCTATTGGTAAGACTCCACAAGAACTTGATAAGATGATGCAAGACGGTAAACTTCTTGCTCAAGACGTTCTACCAAAAGTGTCTGAAAGAATGGCTGAACTTGTCAAGCAAGCAGGTGGTATGAATGCTGTATCTAAGCAGACTGCTACGTCAATGGGTCAAGCGAAGGCTATGTGGGATAACACACTTGTAGCATTGTTTAACAACTCTAGCGATGGTATTTCACAGTTGTCTAACTCTGTTGCAATGTTCTTACAAGGTTCTTTAGGTAGTACACAGGCTTTAGGTGTTGTGATTGGGAACCTCTTAAAAGGTGCTAGTAACCTACTTGACTTCGTAACAGACTTCATGTACAGAACATCTGCATTATACTACTATGCAAGAGCTTGGTATAAAGACCTTGACAGCAGTCAGCAAAAACTAATCAAAAGTGCTGGTGAATTTCTTGGAACAGTTGTAACAATTGGTGGTGCAGTTGCTGTAGTATCAAAATCAGTTAAACTACTGAGTGGTTTGGTTGGTGGTGGTATCTTCGGTAAAATCTTACAAAGACTTGGTGTTAGTGCAGCAGGTACAGCAGCAGCCGGAGAAGCAGCCGCAGCAGCAGGTGGAGTTACAGCAACGAGAATGGCACTTGGTACTGTTGGTTCTGCATTAATGCTGAGAGGTTCTACAGACCCCAATGCTGCTAAAAACTACAGTGAAGTTACACTACCAAAACCATTTGAAAATGCTGTTGCAAATATTACAAACCCAAAAAGACCAATGTTCTTTGATGAGAATGGTCAACTCCAGTTTGCACAGTACACTCAAGACGTTGAAGGTAACAGAAAGTTAATTGACAATGGTCTATCTAATTGGGAGATTATCATGGAGAAGTTATCAACATCCATTGATAATTTTGCCAATAAGTTTAACCAGACACCAATGATGATGACACCTTCTGGTTTACCTATGCAAACTAAACAAACCCTGAATGTTACTTTCAATCTTGATGGTAAACAAATTGCTACTAAGATGGTGGATATTACTGACAAGAATCAAGAAGACATTCTTCTAAGTTCAAGCTATCCAGAGGAAGAATAATGTTATGGGATTCTAATATGCAAATCAAATATAGTGGCAAAGATGGCATCTATTTCCACTTAAGAGATAATGTAGATGCCTTCTTAACCTTATCAGCAACTGAAAACATGGAATTTGACAGCCCTATGCAGGTGACTACACAGAACATGCAATCAGGGCAAACTGTCACAGATAATGTGCAAAGAGCACCCAGAACAATCACTATTAGCGGTGTCGTTGTAGTTGGCTATGAAGGGAGCTTATTATTAACTCGTCAAGGCCAATTAGTAGAAAACTTCATCGACACTCTTGAAAGCTGGCGTGACCAGAAACAAATTATTTCGGTCATCTGTAAAGACGGAATTAAAATTGATGATTCCATTATCACAAGTTTTAAAGCCTCTAAAGATGTTGGAATTTCAAACGGATTAAGAATCCAACTAACTTTTCAGGAAATTAACTTCAAAGCTGTTGTGGGGCAGACTGATATCTCGGCTGCAACTGGAAAAGCCGCGACTACGAATGATGGTGGTGCAACTTCCAAGAAAAATACAGGGAATACAACGACGAGTCTAGGCAACGGTAAACTAAATTGTCAGTTATTATTTGACCTAGATGCTAATGGTGTAAGGGAACTTACCAGTGCTGAAGATAATGCTCTTGCAAAATGTTCGATGTCTGCAAAGACAAGAAAAGGTGTTACTACATTCAGTGAAGAGGCTGAGAGAAATGCCGGAGCAGCATTAAACAGAACTGCTGGAGATGGAAAAGCATTACAAAAGCATTCAGTGAATCCGAATAAAAAGGGGACTTATTAATGTCACAATATATTCCTGTTCCTGATACAGAATGGTCTACACAAACTGTAACTCTGGATGGCACTGTCTTTGTAATTGAATTAAAGTATAAAGAGAGGCTTGACAGATGGTTCTTGACGCTATCTGATGTTGATGGTAATGTATTATTACATGAAAAGAAATGCCTTGCAGACCAATCAATCACAGGACGCTATGTAATTCCTTCATTAGCTGGAGAGCTTTTTGTTGAACGAATGTATGGTACTGATTTACAACCTACCAGAAATAACTTCGGAAGAGAAAAGGCATTTGAGCTTAATTATTACACTCAAGAAGATATGAGATTAATGGAGAACTTATAATGTCTGTAAAAGATAGCACTGCTGGGGCTTCTTTTAGGTGCTATCAATTGGCTGTAGGTAGTGAAACTACAGCCTTTAATGATAAACCTACAAGCCATGCTAAAGATTCTATGCAAATGGACTATTTCGACAACTTACAATTTACTTGTAATGTGTCTTATACGTCTCAGAAAAATAAAGTAACCTCCGATGATACCACTTTTGAAATCTACAACCTTAATAAAGAGATGAGAGCCAAATTCAAAACCGTTGGCGCAACAGTTATGCTCAGAGCGGGTTACACTACTGGTTTTAAAAGGGATGCAAACGGTGACCTTATTATTGAATATGACAACCTGCCATTAATCTATCTAGGCACTATTGAGTATGCTTATACATATAAGCGTGGTGTTGATATGATTACAAAGGTTATCTGTTCCAATGATAAAATGGAGAGAACCACGATTAAGACATCAATTTCTTATAAAGCAGGGACAACCCGTAAAAGTGTGATTAGGGATTTAGTCAACAGGTTAGGCTTCTCACTTATTGATGAAGACCTTTCAAGTATTGATGGTTACACTTACAAGAATGGTTTTAGTGTTTGGGGAAGTGTTGCAGAGGCACTTACAAAGGTTTGTGAAGAAAGTAGTCTACGTTGGTATACATTTAATAAGCAAATCCGAGTAGTACCTTTTAATGCTAAGGCCAGACAACTTTCTTGGGAAATTTACCCATATAACGTTATCGACTCTTTGCAAGGTTACTACAGAAGAACTAGAAAGGTTCTTAAAAAAGAGAATAAGACAGTTATTAAAGTTAAAACTGGAGTTCGTTGCAAAATCCATTTAGATGGGAGAATTAAGATGGGTGATAACATCACTATTAGGGAAAGTGAAGATTTTGAAGGTCAGTATCGAGTAAAAGGTCTTTCTCATAATCTTGACTTTACTGGTGGTGCTTGGACAACTGAACTAGATTTAGAGAAGGTGGAATAATGAAGTCACCAGTTACTAGAATGTCTGGGTATGTTTCAGAATGTCTTGATGAATTTAGAAAAGAACTGTATACTGGATTACCAGCCATTATTCAGTCTTTCGATTCAAAGACTCAAACAGCCACTGTTAAGCCACTTTACTCTATTAACGGTTTACCTATGCCAGAGATTACTGGTGTACCTGTTCAATTTCCAAGTGGTGGTGGAGCATCTTTAACATTCCCCGTAAAAACTAATGACAGATGCTGGTTAGCTTTCTCAATGTTACCTTTAGATGACTTCGTTGTCAATGACAAGAATGTTCAGATGGAAACAAACATGAGAAGGACACATGATATTTCAGACTGTGTAGCTTTCGTAGGCATCTGCACAAGAACACAGAATTTTAAACCAGACCCAACAGCAGTTAGACTCCATTTCGGTGACTCTGTGTTAAGAGTTACTGATGATGGTAACTTCTACTTTGAAGGTGATGTACACATTTCTAAAAACTTGTATGTAACAGGAGAAGTACATGGCTCAGATTTTATCAGTGACACAACTGGTGTGAGCTTTAATGAGCATACACACCATTATTACTGGACAGACCCTGCTGGTGAGGCTGATACTACAGAGGCACAATAATGAAAACAGATTTTGCATTAAATCTAGGTGGTGACTATGTTGCCACTTTAGGTTCAGATTCAGTGTATGTGGCTCATGGAGATTTAAAGATTACTGGTAACCAAATTAGAATTATCCCAGAAGATGATAAAGCTACTCAGGTTGCTCAAAGACTTCATATCAGATGCCTTTTAAGGGCTGGTGAAGTCTTCTTTAATACATCTGCTGGGTTCCCATATTTACAACTTGCCAAATTTAAACAGAAAACTTCTATCTTTGATAATTATATGAAAGCTTACCTTGTTGAAACAAGAGATGTATCCAACATCTATAACTATTCTTCTTCAATGGATAATGCTCAGAGAAAAGTGACTGTTAATTTTGATGCAACTACTACAACAGATATTTTAACAGACATTACGCAAGAGGTTAATATCTAATGGCAGGATTAACTACAACAGGATTACAAACTCTAAGATATCAGGAAATTTTTGATAATATCAAATCAAGACTTCTTAGAGATATTTCACCAAACCTTGACGTTTCTGAGGATAGCCAGCTAGGTCTCTTCCTAGCTTCAATTGCAAGGTCTTTAGCAGACACCCATGAAATTCTGTCAGAAATCTATGATGGTGGAACGATTGATAAAGCTGAAGGTTTTAACCTTGATGATATTACAGCTTTAAACGCTGTGTATAGATATGTTGCTCAAGCTACAAGAGGTCAAGTAGAGTTTACTGGAACAACAGGTGCAACAATTCCGTCTACAACCAGATTAAGAAGTACTGCTGGGAATATCTTCTATCCAGTTTCAAACATTACATTAACCCCTTCATACTGTGTTGAGGCTATTCTTGAAGTTAACTCTTTACGAACTGATGCAAATTATGTTATTATTATTGATAACGTTATTTTCTCTTATCAGCCCAAGTCTTCAGATACAATCACAGTGTTATTAACTGAACTCGCCGATGCAATCAATGGTGGTATCGTAGCAAAAGCCGAAGTTATCAATGACGGTTCAGCATTACGAGTTTATAAAGATGAAGGTGACATTATTGCAAGAACCAACCCTATGGTGGTGACTGCTACCACGTTCCTCACATTCACAAAAATTACAACTATCCATGATGTTGTTGCTGAGGAATTTGGTGCAATCCCTGCATTAGCTGGGACACTTATCGAAATTGAAACAACTGTAGATGGTCTTGACAGTGTATACAACCGCTATGACCTGACAACGGGTAGAAATGAAGAAACTGATACAGAACTTCGTCAGAGATATTTAGAATCCCTGTCAGTTACTGGTGTAGGCACTCTTGATGCAATCGTAGCTGCTGTTAAGAGGGTTCAGGGTGTATCAGATGCTTCAGGTGTTGAAAATGATACTGAAGAGACAAGCTCAGAGGGACTCCCACCAAAATCTTTCAAGATTGTTGTAGTTGGTGGTCAAAATGATAATGTTGCTCAAGCAATCTGGGACACTAAACCTGCTGGTATTCGAGCTTATGGAGCTATCTTTGGGACAGCTTATGACTTAGGTGGATTATCACATAATATTTACTTCAGTAGACCAACACCTAAGTATGCTTTTGTAAAAGTGTCTTACTCTTTATATAATGAAGAAAGCCTGACAATTCCAGAAGAAGATATCAGAGACAGTATTATTCAAGGTATTAACGCTTATGGTAGAACTTTGAAAGTTGGTAATGATGTTATCCCTAATAGAATCTATGGGTATATCTATAATGTCATTAAGGGCATCGAGATTAATGAAATCAAAGTAGCACTATCCAATAGCCAGTCAGTACCACCTAGTGATGGACAGTACACTACAGCAAGAATTACTGTTGATGGTGACCAATACACTGTATGGGAAAGTAGCCAGTACACCATTACTAAGGAGTGATAATGTTTCAGAAAATTGATGACGTTTACTATAAGACTCTCGATGAAAGAACTGTAACACAGTTTAAAGATAAGTTCATCTATACAAGTTTACTGAAAGCTATTACTGATGAGTTGCAAACATTGGAAGATGTTTCATGGCAAATGCACACTGAAAGGAATATCAGAGAAGCTATTGGTCAGCAACTTGACAATATTGGTGCATTAATTAAAGTTCCAAGACCACTTGGTGCTGATGATGAAACATATAGAGCAATGCTTTATATTCAGATTTTCTTAAGACGCTCTGATACCACTCCTACGTTTTTGCAAAAAGCCATTATGACACTGTATAATGCAACATTTTCACAGGTTTTTGAGCATATTACACCTATGACTGCTGGCCTCGTAATCAGGGTTAACACAAGAAATAACGTTATTGACACAGCATACACATTAGCAAGAATTTCTGCAACAACTATTGGCTCAGCAGTGATTTTAAGGGATGTAACCCTGAATGGGACTGCTTGGACACCTGTAGAAGTTGCTGACTCAGCTTTAGCAATTGTTGATGATAAAGATAACTGGTTTGTTACAGAGGCTAACAAGGGTCTGGTTACAAATAACACAGGTGGTTCTTTAGAGAAGAACTTACTAGGTAGTTTAGTAGATGCTGGTGTAAGAGATGCCTATTTCAAAATTGATAGAACAGCTAATAGTGGCTCAGTAGACTACTTAAAAGTTAATAAAAATTATAACGCTACAGATAACTACATCGTTGGTAAAGAAACTGTAGCAGGTGGTGATTATGGTGTTATGGCTGAAGTAGCTCAAATCATCAAGGGTAGAAAAGATAAATCACAGCAAGAAGGAAGTTCTTAATGGCATTTTTAAATTGGTCTACAGATGAAGTAGATGCTGATGGTAACCAGCTAAAAGTATTACCACCACCAGAAATTCAGGCAACTGGTTTATTAAGAGGTGAACCAATGGGTCGCCAATGGTTTAACTATATCTTGAACTATCTCCTGAAGAAAGTAAATGGTACTGTTGGTGAGGTAAGGTCTTTTGCTACTGCGCAACCAGATTTAGTGGCTAATGGCTGGAAGCTTATTAAGACCGAAACAGGAACTGCATCAACAAGCACAAAAAACCTTTACACTTATGAATTTGTAGGAGCTTAATAATGGCAGTAGGTGAAATTCAAATTAGTGCCTTGCCTCAAGCAGCCTTACCAATTGACCTTAGTGATATCTTCCATCTTAAGCAGGGTATTGAGGATAAGAGATGTACTCTTGAGCAATTACTTGCTCCACACTCAAGCCTAAAAAATAACCCTCATGGTGTTACTAAGACACAAATTGGTTTAGATAATGTTATTAATGCTCTTCAGTTAGTTGCTGCAAATAACTTATCAGATATTGTTAATGTAGCTGAGGCAAGAGCAAATCTACAGATTATGTCTTCAGAAGAGGTTAATAACCTTGTTCAGCAACATATTAAGGACAAGAGTAACCCACACAATACAACTAAGGCACAGGTTGGTTTAAGTAATGTCCAGAACTGGACAACATCTAATCTGTATAACGAAGATGCAGATAAGTATGCTACAGCAAGAGCAGTAAATAACTTGTACAAGGCTGTTCAGGCTTCTTATCCAGTAGGTACTATCCATCTTTCTATGAACTCTGCAAATCCTTCTACATACTTAATTTGTGGAGGTACTTGGGAGTTAGTTTCAAAAGGTAGGGCATTGGTTGGTTATGACTCTGATACAAGGCCAGCAGGTTCTGTATTTGGTGCTTCAACTGTCACTTTGTCAGTTAATAATATGCCTCAACACTCACACTCTGTGTCTCTCAGTGGTGGTGGTCACACTCATAATGCAACTGTTTCAATCTCAGCTTTTGACTATGGAACTAAGACTACCAACTCTTTTGACTATGGAACAAAGACCACTAACACAACTGGTAACCACAATCACGTTGGTAGTGGGTCAACAAGTGCTGCTGGTGCTCACAACCACAGATTGACTTATGAAGCAGGTGGTGGTCTGTCGGAAAGACCTGCAATGGTTTGGTCTACAAGGAATGACCAATCGTGGTACTCAGCAGATGCTGTCTGCGAAGTCGCTGGTTCGCACACCCACTCTTTTAGCGTTACCACTAACACAACCGGTAACCACAATCACACAGTGGGTATTGGTGCTCATAGCCATACAGTTGGTATTGGTTCACATACACACAACGGTACTGTGACAGTTTCTTCTTCTGAGCATACACATAGCGGAAACACTAACAGTGTTGGTGGTGGACAAGCTTTCAACATTGAGCAGCCATCATTCGTACTGTATGTATGGCAGAGAACAGCTTAATTTCTTTACAGGGGCTTTATAGCCCCTTTTAAGAGGAAAATTTATAATGGCAGATTACAAGTTGAGTGAATTAAACTCAATCGACACAATCCGTTCAGATGACCTTCTTCATGTCAGAGTTAAAAAGAGACCTGAAATGCTGGGTGATGAAGACCGTCGAATGACCTATCAAGACTTCTTAGCATCTTTTAAACTTGAGAGATTTGTTCAGATTGCTGGTAGCACTATGGCAGGTGACTTAGGAATTGTTAAGTTACTTTATGGTGGTAAGACAGTATTTGACCCAACAGGCTCTTCTGAGATTAATATCGGAGATGTTTTAAAGTCTTTTAAAATCAACTCAAATGGTCTTAAGCTAACTATTGCAGATGCTTCAAGGTCAGCAACTGTTTACCATACTCTGAATAAACCAAGTCCTAATGAACTTGGGATGAGAACTAATGAAGAGAATGATGCAAGATATGCAAGATTAGCTGTAAATAACACATTTAGAGGTACTCAAGCTATCCTCTCTGATAATGAAGCTCTTATTGTTAAGAACATTACACAAGGAATGCCGCTATATATTCGTGGTCAAGATGCAGACGGTACTAACAGGTGGTATCTAGGTAATGATAATAAAGGCACAGACAACCTTGTGTTAAAGAATGTCAAGACTGACGTTTCAATTGCTATTTTGGGAAATTTAGTAACAGTCAACAGGACTCTTCAAATTGCTGGTCAAGTTCAGCCATCAAGTTTTGCTAACTTGGATGCTAGATATTTACTCAAACAGAAGCTAACCAGAGATTTGCACAGTTAGCTGGTAATAACACATTTAGTGGCTCTAATATTTTCACTAATTTTGTTGTTAAGAAGAATGCTAATGCTATTACTCTGCAAAATGTAGATACAACTGCTGCTTTGTATATCCAAGCAAGAAAATCAGATGGAACTAATAAGTGGTACATTGGTAATGACGGTGATGAGAACATTGTAAACATCTATAACTATTTAGCAAGAACACAAATCTCACTAGGTAACACCATTACCATGAGCAGAACAGTCCAAATTGGTGGTCAAGTTCAACCTTCAGATTGGGCTAACATTGACTCTAGATACATCCCAGCCGCAACTTTGAGTAACCTACCTAAACTTAATGTTGCTAACACATTTGTGAATGTGCAAACTATTGTATCAAATAATGAAGGCGTAGTATTAAGGAACTTAACACAGGGGCAGCCACAATATATCCGTGGTGTTGATACTGCGAATGTATCTAGATGGTGGGTAGGTGTGGGTGGCACAAATTCTACTGATGTAGCCTTAAACAATAGTTTCTCTGGCACTCAAATTACTCTTGGGACTTCAGTGATTAAGGCTAATAAGAATCTAACCATTACTGGTCAAGTTCAGCCATCTGATTGGTCTAACTTAGATGCTAGATACTTTGTTAAGACTCAGTTATTAAATCAATCCTTGATGACTGTATCTGTAGATAATCTTGAAAACCCTTCAGCATTTAATCTTGGGTATTCAGGTTTTGTCAGAAACAACAGTGTGACTAGTGGTCTGAAAGAGTTGGCAATTCATGTTGCTCACTCTAATAAGTCTGCTGCACATGCAAGGGGTATCTCTTTTGTATACGGTTCAAATGGTTTGGCAACATTCACCTATGCCTATGACAAAAATGGTGACTATGCCGGAGAGGCACAGCTTTACACAACTGATTTTAAACCAACCCCTTCAGATATCGGTGCATACACTAAAGCTGAGACTGACCAGAAGATTGCACAGGCAGTAAGTGACTCTACAGACCTTAATAAAATCTACCCAGTTGGTATTGTAACGTGGTTTAACAGTAATGTTAACCCTAATACAGCACTTCCTGGTCTAACTTGGACATACCTGAACAATGGTGTTGGTAGAACTATCAGAATCGCAGCAGCAAATGGTTCAGATGTTGCTACAACTGGTGGTTCAGATTCTGTAACGTTAGCTGTTGGTAACTTACCATCACACACTCACAGTTTCTCTGCTACCACTTCATCTTTTGATTATGGTACGAAGGGTACTAATAGCACTGGTGGTCATACTCACTCTGTAAGTGGTACAACAAGTGCTGCTGGTAACCACGCTCACCACTTAGGTCTGCTATTGGTTAATGGTGGTGATGCTCAGTACGGATATACCACTATTGGTAACAATAAGACAAGAACTCTTGACTGGCTTGACAGAACTGATAACAAGTTCCCTAACACTAACACAACTGGTAACCATACACACACATGGTCTGGTACTACAAGTGGTGCTGGTAACCATTCCCACTCTGTAGGCATTGGTGCTCACAGCCACACAGTTAGTGGTAATACTGGTAGTACAGGTTCTGGTTCGGCATTTAGTGTTACTAACCAGTTCTACAAGTTAATGGCTTGGGTAAGAACTGCTTAATCCCTTGTTGACTGATTGTTAAGATGGTGTTAATATTTTTTATGGGTATTCTCACCATCTTGGCTGATGAGGTGATTAAATGCCTACAATCCTAGCAATTCTTCTAAAAAATCTAGGTAGCTTCTTCTGGAAACTCATTTTATCCCTTCTAAGTGAATACATGATTGAGAAAGTGTTCTTTAGGCTTGCAAGATACCTTGCGAGTAAAACAGACACACCTATTGATGATGAGTTCGTAGATAACTTAGAAAAAGCTTTTAAGGGGGAGAATAAATGAAGTGGCTAGAGGAAGCTTTTAAAAATAATATTGGTGCAATTGTAGTTGGTATTTTTAGTGTTATTGGTATGTATACCACCATGCAAGTCTCGGATGGTAAGCAAGAAGTGTCTATCACAACAAAGTTACAGCAGTTAGATAATTATTCCAAAAGTAATTATTCAGCTATTCGTGATTTACAGTCTGATATGAGGCTGCTTCAGCTAGGGATGGAGAACCAGAAAGTCCAGTTAGAGAATGTTAAGGGTGAGAACGCAAAACTTACTAAGACTCTTGATAAATTCTCTGATAGTGTGAACAATCTGGCTCAATCAGTATCAGCCCTCCAAGCTATTACTGAAAAGAACACAAAGAATACTGAAAAGTAAAGTTTAAGGCTCCTTTTTACGGGAGCCTTTTTTGTTTTATTTACCTACTGACAAAGGTGCTTCAATCTTTCCTGCATGTTGGTAATTGTTAATACCACCGATAAAGTCACTTGCAGTGAGGTGTTTTAAGTCACTTAAAGTGTTAAGTGGGATACCAATCTCAAAAGTTGGTGCATGGAACTCTTCATTGTTCATCAGTTCATAAACCTGCTTCATATGATTCTGATAAATCTGAGTATCCCCAAAGACACCTATCAAGTACCGTGGAGTGTATCCAGTCATCTTACAAAGAACTTCCAGAATAAAACCATAAGATGCAATATTAAACGGAAGTCCTAAAAAGGTGTCTACTGAACGCTGATACCATTGTAAGTCAACTTCACCCTCGTTAGTAATATAAATCTGAAACAGAACATGACAAGGTGCTAGAGCCATTGAGTTTGCTGCAATATCTGCTGCATTCCAAGCATTAACAAGCATGTAACGGTCTGTGATATCACCCTTCATCTTCGTTACTAAGGTTTCTAACTGGTCTACAACACAACCATTATGACCTTCAAAGTTTCTCCACTGAACTCCGTAGATTCTCCCACCTGCATCCTCTAACCAGTCTTGTTCAGAAGAATAATTAGAACTCAACCAGCGTTTAAAATCATCTGACCAGATAGTCCAGCGTTCCCCATCATTTTCACCCCAAGTACGGTAACGAAGTTCACCAAGTTTATTCTCACCATTCAGGAACCATAAAGCTTCCCCAATAACTTGCCGTGTAAACACCTGTTTAGATGTTAAGAGTGGGAAACCAGTACGCATATCAAAACGAAATTGTGGTGGAGCAAATGCAGAGATAACATCTCCAGTTCGTGTAGTACGCAGTTCACCAACGGATAAAACATGGTTCAGGATATTTTTGTAACTCAAATCAGCTTGTGACATATCAAAAGTGGCCTTTTACTTGTGGAACATAGATTTCAAAGGTTGCTTTACCATCATCTGAGGGTCTTGACTGCACCTTTGCAAATACACGGTTATCATACAGTTTATCGAAGAAGTTTTCAAAAGGTAAATACACAGTGACCTCTTCAGTAACTTTATGGAAAACTGTATGGAACACTACATCAGCATACGGTAAAGCATTAACAAGAACACCTGCACCACCAATTACAAAGACATCTTCATCAATAGAGCTATCAAGATACTTCAAAAATGCTCCAAATGACTCTTTAGTGGCCTTAGCATACATTATATCATCTTTGCCAAAGTCTATGCCTAAATATGGTACAGAATTTGTTAAGATTAGGTTTGCACGTTCTGGTAAAGGTTTACTCCCCAGAGTCTTAAAAGTCTCATTACCCATCACTACTAAGTTGTTTTTAGTGAGCCTCTTAAACTCTTGCATATCCTGTTTATGTCGAGGCCACGGCATACCAGTTGGAGTACCAAATTCACCATTTTCACCACTTGCGAAGATTAATTTAATCATTTTATAAACCCTTTATTAATGAACCAGTTGATAACACTCTTCACAGCTTTATTGCTGTGGTAGATTAAGTGTGGTGTAGGTTGGTATGAACCATAAGCCCAGAATGATAGATGCTCACCGCAACCAACACATGTAGTACTCTCTTCAGCTATGTTACCATTAACAATCACATGAACTTCACCTTGCAAGTCTGTACATCCACAATGTGGGCATCGGATAGGTGTCCCATCAGACTCATAACAGTGTTCAATTTTCATTTATTTAACCTCAAAAACTGGTTCAAGAACCAATATAAAGTCTACACAATCATCTTCTTCATCCAGAATACCATCAAAGTTCTTAGGAACGAAGTCGAAGAGGCTCATAACAAAGCAGTCAGAAGTAACTCTAATAGCGCCACCCATATTCTCTACAGTCAACACTGTGCGGCTTTCTTTTACCTCTCTCAGAAGATTACTCACAAAGTCATCTAAGAAGTACTTCATCAGTGACTTAAAGCCTTTAGGGTAATCTGTACCAGAGTATGTTTCAATCTGAGGTACAAGCTTAACATTTATACTAGTCTTTGTTAAGAACACAGGAGAGAACATGCTATCAGGTAACTTACAAACAGTCTTTCCAGTACCTTCATGTTCAATCTCAACAAAACCAGCTTCGTCACCACATGTAACTATTTTAAAAGATGCTTCATTCTCATACTGTGAAGCCATAAACTTTTTAAGCATCACTTTTAAGGAAGTCTGCATGAGTATCTTGTAAGTAGATATCAATCATAGTTAATCACCTATTATGGGAACAGACACTTAATGTCGTCGTTTTTGAAAACAAAACTTGTGTAGTTGTGACCATCAACATCCAACCAAACAGCCTGAACATCTACACCATCAAGGTTCTGGTAAAGCTCTTTGATGAAGTGGTCTTTCACACTCTGGCTACTAGTTGTTTCCAGCTTAATGTTCGAGATTGCTGAGCCTACAGCCATATAGCCCATGACACGTTTCTTCTCAGTATGCTTAATCTTACCATCTTTGTAAGCCATAATGAGATTGGAGAGAATCTTCACACCATAATACTTTTCAAGGTGAGTGGGTACACCATAAAAACCTAATGCGAAGTTTTCAGAGTGGATAATGTTTTCACGTTTCATATTAATCTGCCAACCTTAAATTAAAATTAACACCAAATTTTTCACATACTTCCAACATATACTCAAGGGAAACATTCCCAGTGAGGTGGATTATGTTGGATACACGAGCCTGAGAGATACCACAAATTTTAGCAACTTGCTCTTGGGAAAGACCTCTGGATTTAATCTCTCTCTTAAAACGATGTGCAACGAAATCTCTCATTTCGTCTACATCCATTGGACAAATATAACTCTCCATTTCAGCCTCTCTATCAGCCTCCCAATCATCTTGTGGGGCATAAGGGTCAAAAGCTCCATTCATCTTTCTTCTTCCGTTTGCGTGAAGTGTCAATCAATGAATCTATGTTTGTAGCCCTAACCTTTTCACGTTCATCGTTAAGATAATCATCAAGAGCCTTTTCAATCTGTGAATCATCTTGACAGATAACTGTAAAGACTGTAAAGCCATCTGTATCATCAATTATCTTACCATAACCGCTTCGGGGATGTAACTTTTTAAGTAGCCATATCAAATACCTGTGCAGCTTCTGTTTTCTAAGAAATACTCAACACCATACATAGCTTTTTTGCATCAAATCTTCTTTAAACTGAATACGATGATTGAGCATAGCCTGTACATCAATATCATCATGGTGCTTCTCTTTAATATTTGCAGATTGCAGGAAATACTCTGCAAGAACGCGATATTGATAGTCAGTTACCTTATCAGTCATCTCTGTCAAAGACTCTTCAGAGATTGGTTTAAGTAGCTCGCCATTAGCTAGAGCAACACCTTTAACAATCTGACAAGTGTCTTCTGGAACACCTGATAAGTCCACATTTGGAAGTTCTGTTGCATTGACTGGTAAATTCATTGCCATAACCATTGCAGCAGCTAATAAAATCTTTTTCATAATGACCTCAAAGTTATATTAAATTTTGTATTACATTGAGTGTAAAAATAAGCTATAACACCTGACTTGTCAACAGATTTTATAGCTTATTTGGCAGATTTTTTATAAGGCTACTGCCATCCTTCCATACCTTACCGAACATCACCCTACTGAACCCGACCCTACCTCACCCGACCCAACCGAACCGTACCGAGCACAGACTTATTAAAAGACCCTGTTTAAAGACCTTTTAAAAAGGTAAGTCTCATTTTAATGTAGTTGAGACTAACTACCCGCACCGAACCTCACATGACCTGACCGCACCCGACCTCACCGCGCCATGCCATAACATACCTTACTTAAAAACCCTTTTCAAAGAGTCTTAAGTGATGTAATCGAATTTTAATGTAGCTCCGATTAACTACCCATACTTTACCTAACCCGACCGCACCTAACCCGACCTGACCCTACCAGACCTGACCTAGCTAAACCTCATTAAAAGACCCTGTTTAAAGACCTTTTAAAAAGGAGCCTCCGAAGAGGCTACCTAGTCAACTTAGAAAGGTTTTCTACGTTGCTTGTTAATGTTAGCTTTCATAGCAGCTAAATGGTTTTGCTGTTCAATCAGTCGTGAACGTTCTTGATGACTAAGTGCCATAGTGTTCACATTCTCAATTGCTTGAGTGGCTTGTTTTAAAGCACGACCAATCTTGCCAGACATTTTACGTTTTGCAATAGTTGCTTGATGTTTAGGTTCAACCACACGATAACCAACACCCATTGAAGCAACCAGATAAATCTTCTCTTCTTTAAGAAGCTTCTCAATAAACTTCTCAAGTCGGTTTAGACGTGTAAGTGCATAAGCCTTCATTTCATCTTCGTACTTAACAATGTCACCTTGATAAGTTGGCTTCACAATACCTAAGAAGGTATCCATCTCAGAGTGTGATACAGTGTCACCGTAACTAAACTTTGCTGCTAATGCTTTTGTGTTCATAATTAAACGTTACCTTCTGAAATAACTTCTACAGAAAAACGACCAAAGCGTGGACGCCAATCACCTACACCACAAAGGTTACCAGCATTTTCCAGAACCATCAGAAGTTCCTCTCTGGTGATTTGCTCTTCATCAAACATCAAGCCAAACTCTACAGACCAATCACGGAAGATTGGACGGTAGCTCATAACTCGTGCTGTACCAATCTTAACAGACTTAGCATAGATAAAGTCTGGATTCTTAGCAAGTTCTTGTGGGTTTGCTGGACAGTTCTTGATAGTCATTGGGAAGACTACATCTGTCAGCATAATGGCTCGGTCAATTACCTTACCAAGTTTGTTGAGTTTCGCACCAGACTTGATGCAAGCCTCAATCATCTCACCGTTCATAACAAAACCTAGTTGCTCATCGTAGTAACAAGAGGTTACCAGTTGGCTTTCTGCTAAGAGCGCATAGTCTTCGTCAGTCTTTTTACGTTTACTGGACAGAGACTTGTGATATTTTGTCAGAGGGTTTAATGGGTCTGACAGCGTATCAGCGTGGCTCAGGAAAGGACGAGTACCAGTGATTTTGATATTTAACAGTTTCATAGCATTTAGCTCCACACTTTAGTTGCTTGTTAAGTTGTTTGTAAAGAACCCTCAACAGAAGACTCTTTAGAAACTTGGTAGATTTTTAACGTGGCTGCTACCATCCACCCATACTTTACCTAACCAAACCGAACCTCACACAACCAGACCGAGCCGCACCCCGCCTTATTAAAAGACCCTCTTAAAGACCTTTTAAAAAGGTAAGTCTCATTTTAATGTAGCTGAGACTAACTACCCATACCCTACTTTACCTTACCGTACAGTACTTTACCCGACCACACCGGACAATACTTAACCCTACCTCACCCGACCGGACATCACTTAAAAACCCTTTTCAAAAACTCTTAAGTGATGCTGGTGAGTACCCGTTGGTTTATGCTGCTCAGTATACTCACCAAATTTTCTATGTCAACAACTTTTTATTCGTAGTCTCGAATAACGAGACCGACAGGGAACTGTAAAGAACCCTTACGAGTCATCTTCTGGAACTGAACCGTCAAAGGTTTCCCGATAAACTCTTCAGGATGTTCAGCAAGATACTGTTTCTTCTCATGAGTAGTCTTCCATGAGACATCTACAAAGACGTTAGGAAGAGTCTCTACAACGAACTTGCCATGACCACGCTTATCAGTCTTTACACCAGTCACTTTAAACTCTTCAGTGTGCATCTTCTTGTGCTTAATCAAGAAGTATGAACGGTGACAACACTCATAGAAGGAGTCTTCAGAGATTGAACGGTACATTGCACCTTCAAACTTAGCTTCAACCCACTTATCATGAGCTTCATCGAACTCTTCCCAAGAATTTACACGACGTGACTTAACAGGGACAACTTTACAGCCATCTCTAAAGCCATTCAATGGTGAAGTCTCAATAATATCTCTACGCTCAGGCCACGTCTTAGTACTGTCACAGATATCATACCAGTAAAACTTGAGCAAGTGTCTGTCAGGATTGTCTTCATTTTTAATCATGGAGACGATATCTTCTAAGTCCCACCCATGAGCATAAATCTCTCCATCAAATTCATCAACATCTTTGTGGAGCCTTAACATTGCCATAATGTCAGGTATTAGTTCAGTAGGGATTTTGTAAACAGTATTCTCACGAGAATATGCTGTAAATACACTGCCAATACTCAAGTGCCTTGAAATTCTACAACGTACACCATCCAGTTTTGGTTGAGCATCAGCAGGGAATTTCAGATACTTTGCATGACTAACCTTTGCAGCATCATGAGCAAGCTGTACACCTACCTTTTCAGTATTCTGTGCAGACTCTTTTGTGTAAGCATAACCTTTGCGGTCAACTTGCTTTTTATACTTAGCAGCAACTTCGAAGAGAGCTTGCTGTTCAGCGTTACGCTCATTCTTTTTACCGATGTTTTTAGGTTCTGCTGTATACTCTTCAAACATCATCTTGCCATTCTCTTTACCGTAGGTTGTAATAACTTTGTCACCTACAGCAACACACGACCAGACGTTAAAAGAGCCGTCTTTATTTTGTTTGTACAGTATTGTCATTTTATTCCTCTGAGTGATACCAAGTATTGCAAGCATTACATGCGTAAAGCTCTAAGTCATTTTTATCCGGTTTATGAAAGCAGTTTGCTCCGCAGTGGCAACGAAAAGGTTTTCCACCAACTGTCAGGATGAAGGATTGAACCTTCCCATCAGGAGTAAGTACAGCATTCTTATTCTTACCTTCTTTATTCATTCTGCTCTTTCCTTTTCAGATTTCATATAAGACCTGTTGCTACATCTTTTAATGAAATGCACAACGCATTTTGGGGTATCCTTTGCATCTTTGATGCACAACCTTTCGAAACTGTGTACTGTGAAGATTGCATCTGTCATTGTTTGCTTAGATTTCATTTTCTCTTACCACCAATTTCTACGTCAATAACTTGAACATCACCAGCAACATCAAACTTATGGGTGATGCTTTCCACAGTGTAAGTCCAACCCTCGATTCTAACCAACTCACCTTCCCGTGGGACGATTGGGTTACGTTGAGCTACGGTTGTAGTGGAGTGAACAGTATCATAACAGTAGATATAGTTTACTAAGACTTGCATCGTAAAAAACCTCACTCAATAACCGTAGTGTGTGATTGACTATTTTTACCATAACGATAAGATGTTGTCGTTTGAGAGTTTGGACATCTGACAACAACAATATCTGTGCTTATTGCATCCCCATTTAGCTTATAGACTTTACAATCTTGCATCTCTGGTGGGAGACTATAAGAAGCATTTTTATCTTCATAAGAAGGGTTGCAGCCAGCTAGAAAGATAACACCAAGCACAATTACTGCTTTCCACATAATACACCCCTGTTTACTGTTCACGATGCTCTACTTCTCTGTATGTGCGTCGATAATGAATGATAAGTGGTGCTAATTCATTGCTTTTAACATTTGAGCGTAACAGTTGCCAGTCAAAGCCTTTACCAACTCTTCCATACAAATTAAAAACTTAACTTTGCGTTTCATTTTCGGTATCCCCAATATTTAGAAGTCAATACTAATACGTTCGCCCTTAAGGACTCCAGTACGGTCCCTTGCAATCTTACCATCAACAATAAGGATATGCGCAGACATTAAAGTATCCCGATTAAAACTTTTTACGAACTTACTAGGCATCACCACAATGGACATCTCCTGAATTAACTCTGGAGTATAGCAGTTGTCGTGAAGTTGCTGAATAACGTCTGAAAGTGTCATATAACCTCCTATACAAGATACAGTATAAGGTACTCTTCCATGAGCACCTTGTCAATACTAATTAGTGAACCTCAAGCCAGCTTTTGCCAACCTTACCAGTGCCTGTAACAAGTGTTTCTTTCTTAAGACCTAAGTTCTTAGAAGCTTGTCCATAATACCAGTCAGTAACTGCTTTCACCTCTGCCGTCATACTTTCTGGACATTCCCAACTTGTTTCGTCGTGATATGCGCAGAGCAAACGAGCACCAATAGCTGGTTTACGTCCATTTAACTTCATCAAGCCTTCGTCAATCATACGACGACAAGCAAGGTTAATTGCCTCATTTTGAATCTGAGCCTCCGAACCCATAAGCAAATAATTCAACAACTTATGTGGAGATTTACACCACAACCAAGCTCCAGCAACCTTTACAAAACCCCCTTTAGAGATTGCAGCAGTCTTACCAAACACCTCTTCAAGTGCCTTTTTAGTTGCTTTGTAGTCAGCTTCCAAGTTATCTAATAATTTCTTAATCTTTGGCAAACGCACAAAGTAAGTCTGTTTAGTTAATGCACCTTCCTGAGTAGTGGCTGCCTTAATAGTTTTAGCAAACTTCTCATCACCTGCACCAAACAGCAGTGCATAGATACCATTCTTAGCTTTCTTACGACCTTTACTAATCTCATGAAGAAGATTCTCATCCTGCGTTGCACGACAAGTCAAGATATCCTGCTCATCATTCAAGCTAAAGTAAATACTGTTCAGTGTATGTGCATCAGTCCCTGAATAGACAACGTACAGGTCATTCTCAGAGTCATAGCGCAGGTACTTATCAATCTCTGGGTTGAGGTACTCATCAAAGTGTTTGCAGTAATAGCGTCCATCTTCTTGACGAATAAACTCAATCTCTTCTTTACCTTGCGTTACCGCTTTGGTGAAGTCTTTGTCTACCCATAAAGTTGCAAAGAAGAACTTAGTCTGGGCTGAGTTCATGTCTACAGTAGACAACGTTAGTACCTTTCTTCACAAATCCACTACTGCCCTCATTGGTTCCCCATAGACAGCAGCACCAGACGGTACGTTTACAATACCATATTGTGTCATACGTCCAGTTGAAGTACCAAACACCATTGCGCCAGCACTAAGGCGACCATCTGGACGAATCTGGTTCAACCAACCTTTTTTCATCATCCTTTGAGTTCTCAATAGTTCTGCGTCGGTGCATCAAAGTATAGTACTTAGCAATCTTCTGTCCAAGCTCACCTTCAATCGTATCATAAGATGATTCAGTAAGTTTTGGTGAAGTACGGATTAAGCAAGGTTCAAGCAAATCTGTGTACTTCTTTACAGACCAGTTATGCTCAATGTACTGGACACCTTCATGCTCAACGTAACTCAAGCCACACCGTTCTACCATCTCCTGCCACTTAGGATGTTTTGTAATCATCTTTTTATTGTCTTTGAAACGACAAACTTTGACAGGGCGACCGTCTGAATCTTTCTTATAGTTCCAGTCATCTGGAATCCAACCAACTGATTTCAAGTAGTCTTTAACAACTGCTACCTGAGTCATACGAGAAACTTCAAACTCAATTGGTGTATATGGTGCATCAATCAATCCTGTGTAGCGACTTGACTCAAGTTCAAAATGGTTAACAACGTGGCTGTTATAATACTTCACAGTCTTGACAGTTTTTACTGGCTTCCAGTCTTTGCATTTCTTACCAATCTTCGCATTCAACTCATTGCAAATTGCACGAGCATCCTTCATTGCTACAAAACCTTCCTTATACTCTTCACCAGTTACGGAGTTGGTTGGGGTGTAGCAATTTCTCTTTTCAATGTTAAAAATCTTTGTAGTTGGCTTACCAAATGGCTTGATTTCGTATGTCTGCATTTCACCATTACGTACCTGTTGACGATACTTCGTCTTAGGATACTTGGTAATTCTCTTCAGTCCATCTGCATGACCGAATGCTTCAACATACTCATTCCAAGCTTTTGCAAACTCTTCTCCAGTGACTTTACCTTTGGTCTTAATAGTTGGAGGTAGATGTGGTTCAACCTCTGAAGCAAGCTCATTAGTCAACTTGTCAAGTTCCTTTACATGGAACTCCATAAGCTCTTTATCAGCTTTCCAGCCATTGATAGCTTGTTGACTCATCCAGAAAGATGTTTCTTTAGCTCGCATGTAGGTTTCATAAGTGTCTATGCCACACTTCTTAAGCTTGAGATATTCATTATCCAGTGCACGTTTAGTTTTGGCGTTAATACGGATATCCTCTACAACACGAGTGAAGATTTCTGCATTCCACACACCCCAATGTTCAATCTCTGGTTTACGGACACCAACACGAGCACCCCATGCAGCCAAGCCATGAGCACCTTTATAGCCCTTTGGAGTTGGTCTATCCATCCACTGAACACGGGACTGGATAAGAGAATCCTGAAAGAAATTACTCCACGGCTTACACTTTGGATTATCAAAGTTCCACAAATCGGGTGCGATGTGATTGAAAACCCACCAGTCATAACCGAGACCATTATGGATGCAAAGACGTTTTGCCTTTAACGCAAACTCAATACCTTCGCGTAGCCCACCCTTAATGTACTTGGTGTATTTGTGACCGAGGATAGGCTCATCTGTAAAGACCCATACAGGTGGCTCTTCATCGTCAGATTTATAGTCTGCGAAAGCCATTACGTGCACTTTAGTGAACTCAAGGAGTAAACCATCAGTTTCTGTATCACCAACTAAATGTAAGTTTTTAAAATCTACGTTTTCCATTTTTACTCCCTCTAAAATCATTAACCTCATACATTACTGCAAAAAATTATAAAAAGCAAGTTGACAATGTACTTGACAAGGTGTTAATCTTTGCGAAGTGGGTTTTTACTTAAAAGGTTACTTAACAGTTTAACTATACAGATACTTTAAAACTCTTAAAAGATTATTTAATAGCTTTTAAAAAGACTTTAAAGTATAACGTATAGAATACGTTAAGATAAAAGATTAAAACTTAATAGTTACTTAAAAGAGGCTTACATGCAGAAAATGTTTGTTCACCCAGACATAGCTGACTTTGTTAGGGCTTTGCAGAAGTTGGAAGAACTTGACATTGCTGCTCAACGGGAATATGCTCACCATCACAGGAGAATGGTTGATATACAACATGAAATAGAGTTGTCTGAAAACTATGAAGATGACTTAAAATGCTCTGTATTTGAGCATATGAAAGATGTTGCTACAGCGAGACGTAAAGCTAAAGACACAGTTGCTTTACTAGATTCTCTTAAAAAGAGGTTGCAAAGTGGTACAGACCTGTGTAATCTAGCGTCACTGATTAACGATGTTGAAACTTCTTGGGATAGACATTACTATCCACGTTCTGAAAAGACACTTGACTTTTCTTCATCAGAAAACTTAAAATGCTCTAGAAAGAAACTTAACCAACTGAGAGAGAAATAATATGAATACTACTGTAGACCAAATGCTTAAAGAAAAAGGTATTGACGAAGCATTCTTAATCAATGCCGTAGAAAGCATGGCTATGATTCTTCGTGGAAACAACTACACAGAACGGTTTATGCCTGCAAGCTATAACTTGCCTAAAGACAAGTCTGATAACGGTGCTTTTGCAGAACAGGTTAACATGATGTTGACAGACACTCCACTAGCTCTGGCATCTATCGCTGTTGGTGTTGACGCACTTGCTGAGTTCATTTTTTATGAAATGCAAAAGAATGACTATATCAGGATGTCAGACGAAAATAAAGAACTGTTGCTGACTCAGGATAATGATTCCCTTATTGATACAATCATTGCATCAACAAGTGCTGTTATGGCTGCTCTTGAGAAGCGCATGGAAGAGAAGCTGTCACGATATGAAAAACTTGATTGGGGTGTAGAAGAGTTAAACCCACGAATCAAAGAGATTATCCAGCAAACTAAAGACTCTTTAGCAGAAGCTGTGAAAGATGATTCTGTAGCTGATGTAGAACCACTACAGGTGAAAGTTGCATTGATGATTCCAGCTATCTCTACGATGATGAATATCGTTGCACTAATCCAACTTTCTCAGATGTTGGGTGTAAGTATTGAGTTCGTTGAGAGCATGACTGGTGGTGTTAGTATGCAAGCAATCAATGATGTTTTGGTAAGCATCGGTGCTTCAATCATTGAAGAGAAGCTTCGCATTAACTTCGGCGATGATTTTGTGAAGCAAATTTCAGCTATGGCTGAAAAAGAGTATTCACAGATTAATTCTGACCAACTTCACTAAGCATTTATAAATCTTACAAGCCTCCTTAGTTGGGGGCTTTTTAGTAATTAAGGGAGATAGAATGAGTAATATTATCGCATTTACTGGAAAGGCACGTTCTGGAAAAGATACCTCATGCTCTATTGTTAAGAATATCCTAGAAGATGAGTATGGCTACAATGTTGCAGTAATGGCCTATGCAGACAATCTTAAGCTATCTGCATCAAAGATATTTGACTTAACTTGGAATGACCTGTACGGTGAAACTAAAGAGACTCCACAGGTTTTTGATTTATCATACTCTGAACTTATGTTTAAAGTTACAGAAGCTATGGAGTTTACCTTCAGGGGAGAACGTTATCATACGGACTTCAAACTTATGTCAGAGTTAACCGGACGATTAATTATGGAGCTTAAGAAGGTTGCTAAACCGACTCTATTGACACGTCTGGGATTTAGTAAAAAGTATAAATTCTCATCAAGGCAAATTCAACAGATTTGGGGTACTGAAGTTATCCGTAAAGTTATGGGTGACAAATTCTGGGCTAAAGACCTCGAAAAACGAATGGCAAATTTCTTTGACGTTTGCTCACTTAGAAATCAAGATGGTGTTGTTTTAATCAGTGACTTAAGGTTTGACTCTGAAGCTGAGTGGCTGAGTAGATTTGCACACCAGATTATTGAAGTAAAAAGAGACAATGTGGACAAGGTTTCATCACATGTTTCAGAAAATGGAATTTCTACCAAATATGCGCGTGACATTATCCATAATAATGGTACTCTTGCAGACCTTGAAAGTAAGCTAAGAGCTATCCTGAAAATTTAAAAGAGAGAATGAAGATGAGAGTAAAAGACAATTTTAAAGTTATTGACCACCGTTTAGTGGAACTCTCATCTCTTTCCAATGAGGTAATGATTGAACGTCTTAAGAGAGTTGAATCACGAAGGAAAGAGATTGCAGATGAGATTCATGAACTGGACAAGATTGAAAATGGATTGAAGGCAGAACTACAACGAAGAGGTGCTAATGTCTAAAGGTCGTAAATTGAAAGAGGCTGGTCAGTTTATTGGTCATTGTGCATGTCCACGTTGTGGCTCATCAGATGCTGGTTCAATCTACCACCATGACGATGATTCTTATTCGATGACTTGCTTTAGCTGTAACAAAGGTTTCCCAGAGTGGGATTTTGATAAAGGACAAATCGTGAGCACTTATTCTACTGGTTCAGATAATAAAAACCGTACTTTCCGTGGAATGGATTTAGATGATGTAAAAGAAAACCTAGAAGCAATGGACTTGAAAGACAGGAAGATTCCTGCAAAAGTTCTTGAACGTCTAGGTATCAAGGTTGACATTGACAGTGACGGTGAAATTGATGCACATTTCTATCCGACTTACAAACGTAATGAAGATGGTAAGCTAGAACATGTTGGCTACCGTGTTCGTCACCGTTACCCAGAAGACCATCCAAAAGAACACCTACGTGGTAAGTTAAAAGACTTTTCAGGTGGTGTTGGAGACATTAAAGGTGAACTGGCAATGTTCGGTTCATGGATTGCTCCAGAAGGTGGTAACCGTCTATTCATCTGGGAAGGTGAGATGGAATGTGCGACAGCAATCTATATGACTTCTCTTGCGATTAAGGACAAGTCTCGTCGTAAGAATTACTGTCACGTATCTGTCCCATCAGGTGCAAACATTAAGTCTATCAAAGACAACTATCAGTACATCACATCATTTGATGAGATTTACTTGTGCTTTGATAACGATGAAGCAGGTGCTAAAGCTACCAAAGAGGCTGCTGGTATCCTACCTATTGAGAAGGTTCGTTTATTCCAGTACCCAGAGGGTGTAAAAGACCTTAACGAGTGGTGGACAAAGTTCTATAAAGAAAAAGATACAGTTCTGGAAGGATTTAAGCAGCGTATCTACAATGCACCTCGTTACTGTCCTGCTGGTATTAAGAACTTTGCAGATGGTTTTGAGGCAATGAAGAATCGTGGTCAGATTCCATTGATTCCTTTCCCAGAATCTTTCGGGGATTTGAACAGACTGACTTATGGTGGTTACGGTTTAGGTGAGATTACGACTATTGCAGCCCCATCTTCAGTAGGTAAATCAGCTTACACTCGTGAGATGATTTATTCAGCTTGGAAAGAAACTGATTATAATATCGGTGTAATTCCTGTAGAAGATACCTATGAAGAGTTGATGGAGATGCTCTGTGCAATCCACCTAAGCAAGCAGATTTCTGAGATTCCCTATGATGAACGAGATTGGGATGAATTAAAGGGAGCACACGCCGAGCTTTCAAAAGGTCGTCGCATCCATATCGTTGACCATCAAGGGGCAATTGACCAAGATAACCTGCTGGAGTTTGTTGACTATCTTGTTAATAGTTTAGACTGTAAGATTATCATTCTTGACCCTATTACGTTGGCTCTGTCACGTTCAGATACAGATGAAGAGGAAGTTTTGTCTGAGCTATTACGTCGCTGCAAACGCTACCAGTATGCACAGGTAAACGTCTGTCACGTTCGTAAGAGTGCAGGTGGTCAGAAAGCTAACTCTGAAGGTGGAGATATCTCTGAAGAGGACATTAAAGGTTCTGGTGCGTATTTCCAGATTTCCATGAACAATATTCTGTTAATGCGTAACAAGGTTGACCCAGACCCTGTTAAGAAAAACTTGACAAAAATCAAGTTAACTAAGTGTCGTCGTCATGGTAAGTCAACAGGTATTGCTGGTCATACTTGGTACAATCCAGACACAGGACGTCTTATCAAAGCTTCTGGATGTGGTGTTGACATTGATGGTGCAGCAGAAAATATTCGTCAACAGTTTGGTATTGGTGAAGCTGAAGACCATTATGATGACTCTCTACCTCATTATGAAGATGAAGTGTTTGACCGTGAGACTGGTGAAGTCTATACTGAAGAACAGCGTCAAAGCTCAACGATTCCACCTGTATTAAGTGAGGATGCAGATGACTGCCCGTTTGAAACTGAGTGATAGTTATAAAAGAGAGGGGTTCATACCCTTCTTTGAAGAAAAAAGTTTAAATGAATTTCAGGAAGAGTGTTTGACAAAGGTTGATAGGTTCTATAGAATGCTCTACATGAAATGTGATGGAGGCGTTGAGGTAGAAGAAAAGTTCCATCACAGTATGATAACAGTCACTATTACTATACCTCGACATAATATTGGTTGGCTGTTTATGATTAAAGAAAATGTGTTTGAATATCAAGTATATCGGAGAATATCATGAAACACTCTAAAGCATTTGAAAAAGTTTTTGGGGATTCCTTAAAAGCCACTGCTGGCAAACCAGCGAAATACTATGAAGAGAAGCGTGTAAGAACTGGAAAAACTGCACGTAAAGCAGCTTCTAAAGATAAGCACAACTTCCAGTAATTAATGTTTGACAATAGAGTATCAACAAATTAGAATTGGTACTCTTCATAAATTGAGATAGAGGTTTAAATAATGTCTAAAGTTGTTAAAATGAAAGCTCCGGTAGAGAAGTACAACGGTACTGAACGTCAAACTTTGCGTTACCTGCTGAAAGATGTCTGGTTTTATTACCTGAACACTTCACCACGTCCGGGGAAAGGTAAATCTATTGATAAGAAATTCCCAGGCAAAGACTGTAACTACAGTGTTTCAATTCTGGCAGAAGATGGTAACAAGCTGTTTAAAGAGTTCACTAAGTCTAAGAAAAACCCAGAAGGTTGGGATAAAGTTACTACTGAAGCGGTTGATGCAGATGACTTCGAAGAGAAGTTTGGTTGCAAACCACCATTTGAAGCAGACACTTACTACATCTTGAAAGTAAGTCGTGCAGCAGCTTATAAAGATGGTGCTGTGTGGACAGCTAAACAGTCATTCCCTGTAATGCTGATTGAAGAAGTAAATGGTAATCGTGTAGCTGTTAAACAGCCGATGAAGAAAATCAAAGCTCAAGCATCTGACAAACATGAAGATGACAAGAACTATGATGTAATTCATCCAGACATTGCAGTTGGTAACGGTTCTTTTGGTAGTGTGATTCTTTCTACTCACTTCTACACTTTTGAGAACAATGTTCTGACAAAGCCTATTCAGGAACAGTTTATCATTGATACTCTTGTACCCTACACTGGTGGTAACGGTGCTAACGGTGAACCTGAACTGGATGAAGACGAACTGGCTATGCTTGGTCTTGATGGCGTTGAAGATAATGGTGAAATCACTGAAGAAGACGCAACAGACCACAAACCTTCGAATAATTCCGATGACGGCGACGATGAAGACTTGCCAGACCCAGATGACGAAGAAGATGAAGACTTCGATACAGAAGACTAATCTCTAAAAGTTACTTTAAAGCCCTGTACTTAGTATGGGGCTTTTTCATATGGAGAGTCACAATGGAGAAGTACACACTAACAAAACTCCCCGATTCAGTTACGCATGTCTTTATTGACTCTGACAGTATTGCCTATAAAGGTGCTTGTGTAGTTGAAAAGGCAAAGTATAAATATGTGAATAAACTTACAGCAGAAGAATCTGAGCCATTTGATAATGCAAAAGATGCCGCAAGATGGTTAGCAGACCAGAGAATCCTCGTGGAAGAACTTGGCCTAACATTTGATGAAGAGGAATGGGAAAGACAGACTTGGAAAGAAGCTAAGAGTGAAAAAGAAGCTATCATGGCTACTCAGCAGGTTCTTCAGGAATGGCTTAAGGTTGTTGGTAAAGAAAGAACTTGGGTAGGTTATTTAACAGAGAAGGGTGTACATAAACATAAAGACATTAAAGGTCTTGAGCACCAATATCAAGGTAACCGTAAAGATGCTGTCACACCAACACACTTAGTTGCTTGTCGTGAATATCTCCTATCTAGGCCAGAGTTCAAGCTCTTAAAGGGAGGCTTCGAAGCCGATTCCATCGTAATTGCTAAAGCTGAAAAGATGGGTAAGAAGGCTGCTCTTATGAGTATTGACAAAGACCTTCGACAAGCTGAAGGGACTTATTGTATTGATATGACTTATGAAAAGTCACCACTGATTTTTATTGCTGATAATAATGTTGGTGATATCTGGGATTGCCCTATTAAATCAAAGCCAAAAGCTGCAAAAACAGTCGGTGTAGGTTTTAAATTCTTGTGTTATCAGGCTGTTGCTGGGGATAATGCAGACAACTACTTCGGCCTTAAAGGTGCTGGAAAAGTAGCTGTGATGAATGCTTTAGATGGTAAAGAAACCTACAAAGAGTGTCTTGATGCTATCTATGAACTCTATGCTAAAAAAAGACTCTTACACCTATGTGTCATGGGATGGACAGACTGTTACAAAGACACCGTTAGAACTAATGGAACAACATTTCTTCCTAGCTTATCAAGAGCGAAATAAATCAGATTATTTTTTCATTTTGAAAAGTATGGTTGGACTCCAAATGTTGACTCAGCAGATACTTAAAGAATATCTACACTATGACCCCGAAACTAGGGGTTTTTACGTGGATAAAGAAAGCAGCTAACAGAACAGTTATAGGTTCCATTGCAGGTACACCACATAAGCGAGGTTATATTAGGATAAAAATTAAAAGAAAATTATACATGGCTCATGATTTAGCAATCCTGTACACAGACGGTTTCCTACCTAACAGAGTAGACCATCGCAACGGTATTACGAATGATAATCGTAGATTAAATCTAAGGGTTTGCACACAAGCTGAAAACTCTTGGAATAGAAGAACACACTCCAACAACACATCTGGAGTTAAGGGTGTATCTTTCTATAAGGCTAACCAAAAATGGAAGGCCAGAGTTATGGCACACGGGGTATCTCACTTTCTGGGGTATTTTGACAGTATTGAAGATGCCAAAGATGCAGTCACAAAGAAAAGAGAAGAACTACATAAAGAGTTTTCAAATCACGGAGAAGCTTATGAATGAAGATTAAAGGATTTGGCAATTGTCCTACCTATGGTCATTGGGTATCTTTATGTGGGGAAGTTGACCCCACTAAACATTTTGGTTTTGTCTATTTAGTACACTGTAAGAAAACCGGACAATATTATATTGGAAAGAAACAGCTTAATAGTGTGACCAAAAGAAAAGTTGCTGGCAAGACTCGGAAGAAGGTAGTCACTAAGGAAAGTGATTGGATGACTTATGAGACTTCTTCTGAGTATATTAAAAAAGATATTGAGAGTTTTGGAAAAGAGTTTTTTGACTTTTACATTATTCAAACCTACTACACAAAAGGTGGTCTAGTTTATGGTGAAGCAAACCTTCAACATAAATTCGATGTAATGACAAAAAGGATTGACTCTAAGCTCAGACTCTTCTACAATGCCAATATTGCAGCAATTAAGTTTATTACTAAAGAAACTTATGAAGATGCTGAAAAAAGAATCCATAAGGTAATGAAAGCAAATTGTGCTTGATAACTATTGAGAGAGAATAAAATGTTTAACAAAAGTAAAGCTGTGAGTCATGTAGCAAAAGTTGACAGCAAGATTGAAGAACTTGAGCGCATTCTTGCAAATGCCAGAGAGTCAATAATTAAAGAGGTTGAAGCTGTTGAATCTCAAATGCAGCACCTAATGCTTAAACGTCAAGAGCTACGTGAGCATCTGGAATATATTGAAACACGAGAGCTAAAGGTTAACAGATTTTTAAGGAGTCCGAATGTTTAACTCAAGAGAAGCAGTAAAAAACTGGAATCTTCGTTGTGGAAACACTCAAAAGCAACCTTACAGTGATGAGTATTGGGAATCTTTAAAATCCCAGTCTCTGTGTATGCTTGAAGAAGCAAAAGAGCTTGTAAAAGCAATTGAAGAGAAAGACCCCATTGAGACACTGGATGCTCAGGCAGATTTGCAATATGTTCTTGATGGTCTGATTTATCTGTCACAACATGACCATAACGGTGCTATGAAAGCCGTTTGCCATAATAATGACCTGAAGTACACAGATGACTATGAAGAAGCTTTAAAACGTCTTGCAGATATTGAGAAGCGTACTGGTCAAGAGTGTATCATCAGAATGTCAGTAGTTGATGGCAAAGAATGGTATGCAATTGTTCGTGCATCCGATGGGAAGATTATGAAGCAATCTAATCTACCTAAAGTTCAGCTTGGTGAATACATTGTAGAACTTGAAAGCCAAGAACTTTTTGTGGTAGTATCTGACACATGCGTTATCTGCAAAGGTATTGTATGTAGCTTAAAGGATTTGGGTGTAGATGGTTTTGTAGAAGTTAATCCAATTACCTCTAAAGCAGATAAAGATTTCTGTAAAGAGAATGGACTATGGATTGCAGATATTGTCTACTATGATGGTGAGCAGTTCCATGTAACCTCATACCCGAAACTGAATTATGATGCTAATAACCTGAAGTGCTGGTTAAAAGGGGTTGGTTATAATGGATTCACAGAACATTAATAAAGAAGGCGTGGCTCAGAAGAGCCACTTCTCAAACTACAATATTTCTATGACGGTGTTTATGAATGACCCGTTACTAGAAAAATATGGTGAGACTCCAGATACACTTCTGGACAATGAACAAGTTTTAAAAGCAGTCCTGTACAAATACGGGATTGATATTGAGAAAGAGTATTCGTTTTGAAATCTGCCAACACAGAAATACTTTTGGTAAAGTTGTGATGGCTCCACTCTTTATGGGTGTAGAAAGGACTGACTATGGTTGGCTATATCTGAAAAGAAACTTGGAGAAATACCGTGTCTAAAGCAAAAAAGCTATCTTATGATGACATTATCTCAGGTGCTAAATTAGGTGTTGATAGCATCGGGCAAGATGTTAAGCACGGGGACACAGTTATGTACTGTGATGACCGAAGAGGTAGAAGTGCAATCTTGTTTGGAAGAATTGTTTGCAAAATGCGAGGCAATTACGTTGTTGCAGACATGGATGTGAATGTCACACAAAAACTTGAAACAATTATGGATGCTAGTACACCGTCATGGTTCCTGAATTGTATGCACACCTCTTCAGTCACAAAGGTAAGTGATAAGTTTTACGATATGTGGCAGAATGAGCAAATTTTCAAGATTTAAACTAGGGAGCCTCTTCGGAGGCTCTTTTCATCTGTAGGATTCAAAAATGATTAAGACAATTAAAAAATCAAACGGCACAGTAGTAAGTTTTGACCCAGAAAGACTGAATAAGTGGGCATCATGGGCAGATAAGCGTGGAATCATCTGGTCAGAAGTCACTATGGAAGCCATGAAACGTGTCTATGAAGGTTGCACTACAAAAGAGATGCACCAAGCCATGATTGATGTTTGTGTTGATAAACAAACTCAAGAGTACTCAGACATGGCTGGACGGCTACTTCTAGGGATTATCTACAAAGAAGCCTTTGGAGGCTTTACTAAGGTTCCTACGCTGGTTACCTTCGTTAAAAATATGGAGAGAGCAGGACTTTGGGAGAAGATGGACTATTCTCAGGAAGAGCTTGAATATCTGCAAGGGTACATTGTGCACTCAAAAGATATCTCTTACGGTTATGCAGTCTTGAAACAGTTTAGAGACAAGTATGGTATCCGTGATATTAAAACTGGAAGATTGTTTGAGTCACCACAGTTTATGTTTATGGGTATGGCTATGAAAGCCTTTGAGAAGCAACCAAAGCACCGTAGACTGCAAGATGTTATCAAACTGTACACTTACCTATCTGACCTGAAGATTAATGCTCCTACGCCTTATCTGAATGGTTTAAGAGCTACTAAATCAGGTTATGCGTCATGCTGTTTGATTAAGGCGAATGATACTGCTGAATCACTCGGTATTGCTGCAAAGGTTGCTTATGATATGACTACAAAGCAAGCTGGTATTGGAATGCTGATGGAGACTCGCACTATTGGCGATGGTATCCGTCAAAACACTATTGAGCACATGGGTAAACTGCCTTATTACAAGCTTGTACGTTCATCTGTAGAGGCAAACAAACAAAAGAGCCGTGGTGGTTCAGCTAACAACTTCTACACTGCTCTAGACCCGCAGATTGAAGATTTACTGCGTTTGAAGCACCCTACAACGGTTCCTTCTAAACGTATTAATGAGATGGACTACTCATTCGGTACAAATGATTATTTCTGGCAGTGTGTTCAATATGATACAGATTGGTTGCTATTCTCTTACAAGGATGCACCAAAACTTTATGATATGTTCTACACCGCATCTGCTGATGAGTTTGCTATGGCAGTTGGTCACGCAGTACATTCTGGTGTTAAGCACAGACGAGTAAAGGCTCGTGAAATTGCTAAACTGTTTATCCAGCAGCGTTATGCAACAGGTCGTGTGTATCCATTCTTCACAAATAATGCAAACACACATACACCATTTAAAGAGCCTTTGAAGATGTCAAACCTTTGTATGGAAATTGTGTTGCCAGTATATGGCTTTGAGAAGGAGACAGACCTTTACAGAGATGATGCTGTGAAAGAGGATGGTGAGGTAGCTCTTTGCTTCCTAGCTAGTTTGGTTGCAGGGAGAATTTCAGAAGATGAATACGCTGACGTTGCTTATTATGCTCTTGCAATGGTTGACTCCGTTATTGACCTTATGGATTATCCGTATCCGTCGATGCGCAACCATGTTCAGAAGCGTCGCTCTGTTGGGATTGGCCTTACAAATGTGGCTCATTACCTTGCAAAAAACTACGTGAACTACTCTTCAATAGCAGGTAAGACGAAGCTTCATGAGCTTGCTGAAATGCACTCTTACTACTTACATGAAGCTTCTTTAAGACTTGCTAAAGAACGTGGTGTACCTGAGTATATGCAGTTCACTAAGTATCCTGAAGGTTGGGTTCCTCCGAAGACAGCTAACAGGAAGATTGATGAGAAGCATGATGCAAAACTTCGTTATGATTGGGATGACTTAGCACAACGTATTAAAGAAAATGGTGGAATCCGTAACTCTGTATTAGAAGCTTACATGCCTAATGAGAGTTCTTCACTGGCAACTAATACGACAAATGGCTTGTATCCAATTCGTGACTTTATTTTAACTAAAAAGTCTGCAACTGGTAACGTACTGTTTATTGTTCCAGATTATGAAGAGTTGAAGTATGTCTATGAAATTGCTTGGGATATTGACACCTTTGACCTGATTGATTGTTATGCAATTGTTCAAAAGTTCACTGGTCAAGCTATCTCTTCAGATTTCTATGTTGACTACGCAAAAGCGAAGAAGGTATCATTGGCTCAAGCTTTGAAGTACATGATTTATGCCAACTCAGTAGGTATGAAAACCATGTACTACCTCAACAGCCGCATTGGTGTAGGTAAATCTGCACTGCAAGATGCTTATTGCGAGGGTTGTGGTGTTTAGTTTTAATAACTATGAGGGTCGTAAAAGACCCTCTAAAATTAACTTTGGAGAAACTATGAAAGACTTAATAGAAAAACATGAGAGGCCAATATACTTATTCTACAAACCCCGCAAAACATTATACTACGTGAGCAGCACAGGCATCATGATAAAGCAGAATGATGACTTATGGGTCACTGGAGCCTCTTACATCTCTACAGCAGATGGTAAAATCTACGCAAGACCTTATGAGATGTTCAATGAAGAAAATTGGGAAGTTTTAGACAGAAAACAAGCCTTAGAGATGATAAAGAAAGGAGAAATCACGCTATGATTAACCAACACCCAATCTTTTTAGGTGGTGAGAGAAAGACGTTTGACTCACTTAATAAACACTACCCAAAAATCTTTGAACTATATAAACAACAAAAAGCACAAGACTGGTCAGAAGATGAGTTCCCTTTTGAACAATCACGTCTTGATTTTGAGAGTGTACCAGCATCAATGTCAGGTGTAATGCTTGAGATTCTTAAGTGGCAATGGGAAGCAGATACTCAAGTTGCTAAGAGTTTAGCGTTTGCCTTTGCACCATTCATCTCTGATGACATTTATGCAACTGCAATTATGAAGCAGTCTGAGATTGAAAACCTACATGCTCTTACTTACTCGGAGATTGTAAGGCAATGTATTAAAAACCCTGAAACAATCTTAGATGAGATTAACCAGAATATTGCTGTGCAAGACCGATTAAAAACTGTGAATCGTGTTCTTGAAGAATTGCTGGACGAAGGTATAAACTATCGACTGAGTTATGTCCGTGACTCACTTCTGGACAAAGACCCTTTACACTTCCATAAAGTGATTCTAAAAGGTCTATTTGCAGTGACTGCACTTGAAGGTATTTCTTTTATGGCATCCTTTGCATGTACTTTTGCACTTGATGCTCAAGATAAATTTCAGGGTATTGCTCAAGCTGTACAGAAAATTATGCTTGATGAAATCCTTCACACTAAAATTGATATTGAAGTTTTAAAAGAAACTCTAAGAGATGATGAGTGGCAAAAAGCTTTCCAACAAATTCTTCCAGAGATTAAAGTAATCTTAGATGAAGTAGTTGAAAGTGAAGAAAAATGGTCGTATTATATCTTCTCCGAAGGACGTGCTGTAGTTGGGTTGAATACAAAGCTTCTTCATGAGTGGGTTTACTATAATGCTGCCCCACTGTATGATATGTTTGGCATTCCCAGAGATTTTGTAGCTCCTAAAGAACCACCTTTGAAGTATATGATTAAGAAGATGGAAATTGATAAAGAGCAGAATGCTAATCAGGAGCAACAGAACGGTGCGTATTTATTGAATACTGTTGTCGATGATTTGAATAGTGGATTTTTAGAGGTTCCTTAATGACTTATGTAATTTACTCCAAAACTGGATGCCCTCAGTGTGAGACTGCAAAGAATTTTGCAAAAGCTCGTGGTATTGACCATGTTGTGAGAATGTTAGGGCAGGATTATGAACTGTCAGACCTGATGGATATTGCACAGATGCCAGTTCGTCAGATGCCATTCATCATGAAAACTGATGGTCAAAATCTAAAACCTGTTGGAACGCTACAGAATTTTATGGCAGAGGTGAATAATGCTTAAACGCCTTTGGGAAGGCTTGGTTGTTGATGCACCAGCCATTGTGATTGGTATGCTTATTGTTAACCTATTTACTGATTTTGAACAAGGTTCATTGTTTGGAGCCATGTTACTATGGGTTATCTTTGAAATATTAGAGATACAGCTAGGTATCACTGAAAAACTAAGAAAACTCGTTTCAAAGTTTTCTAAAAAGATTTAAAATGAAAGGGTCTCTTCGGAGACCTTTTTAGCATGTAAAGGGGCAATAATGAACAAAGTACAGATTATTAAAAAGAATGGCTCACTTGAAGAACCTGATATCAAAAAAGTTTTAGCAGCAGTAACTAAGTCAGCTAACAGGGTTGGGTATAAAGAACTTCCACCAGATGTTACCCAAGCTCTTGAGTCAGCATTTATGAGGATTCTGGTAAAGTCCACTAAGCAGAATAATTTGCTCATCTCGGTAAATGACATTCACAGTATTGTTGAGGGTGCTTTGGCAGAAGTCAATCACGAGATTTATGAGTCTTACTCAACATATAGAAATTACCGTAAAGAGGTTGCTCAAAATTGGGATGAGCTTTACCAAAAGACTAAAGACACACTCTTCTTAGGTGACCGTGAAAATGCTAACTTCGACAGCAGTCTAATTTCTACAAAAGGCTCAATTATTCGTGGTTATCTGACTAAAGAAATCTTTAAACAGTACCATTTAACACCAGAGGAACTTGAAGCCATTGAAAAAGGGTTTATCTACATCCATGACTTAAGAGACCTAATTTTTGGTGGTATCAACTGTTGTCTGTTTGACATTGGTAAAGTACTGAAAGGTGGCTTTGAAATGTCTGGCATCGAATACTGTGAACCGAAGTCTGTGCTGTCAGCCTTACAGGTTATTGGTGATGTAGTTCTTTCAGCAACTGCACAGCAATTTGGTGGATTTACTTTAGCAGAGATTGATAAGGTGCTTGTACCGTATGCTAAGAAGTCTCTACGCTATCATGCTGAGAAAGCAGCATCTTACGGTATTCCTAAAGAACATTACCATAACTATGTCATGGAGCAGCTACAGATTGAATTAACTCAAGGCTTCCAGTCACTAGAGATGAAGCTAAATACTGTACCTTGTAGCCGTGGTGATTTCGCATTCACAACTTTAACATTTGGTTTACTTGACTCAGATATGTCTAATGAAGACAACCGACTACAATACATGATTGCAAACACTATTCTTGATGTTCGCATGAATGGACAAGGTAAGAGTAAGAAGCCTGTTGTATTCCCTAAACTGGTTTATATTCATGACCAGAAGAGACACGATGAGAATATCTGTCAAGGTCAACTGTACAGTAAAGCTATTGAGTGTTGCTCTAAAGCAATGTATCCAGATTTCTTAAGCGTCTCTGGTCATGGTGCTGTAGCAGAAGCTTTTGAGCGTTCTGGCAAGGTAATTTCACCGATGGGTTGCAGAGCCTTCTTATCTCCATATCTTAATGAGGATGGGGAAGAGTTCTATGTTGGTCGTGCTAACATTGGTGCTGTATCTTTGAACTTACCAATGATTTACCAGTATTCTAAAGAGAATGGTTTAGATTTCTGGAAAGAGCTTGATAAGTACCTAGAGATGATTCGCAGCTTCCACAAGAAACGCTACGAAATGATTGCTAACATGCCAGCAAGTTCTAACCCTCTGGCATTCACACAAGGTGGTCTGTACAAAGGGACTAAGAAACCTACTGACAAGGTTGGTTGGGATATCGTGAAGTCCTTCACAGCTTCTTTTGGGGTTACTGCGCTTGATGAACTATCTGTTCTTGCTGAAGGTAAACGACTTCATGAAGTTGGAAGTTCTAGTTTTGCATACGATGTTCTGGCATACATTAACATGAAAACTGAAGAGTTTAAGAATGAAGATGGCTTCCTGTATGCAGTATATGGCACTCCAGCAGAGTCATTGTGTGGAACTCAGCTAAAACAGTTCAGAGATATGTTTGGCGTTATCAAAGGCGTTTCTGATAAGGAATATTTTACAAACAGTTTCCATATGAATGTTGCAGCAGATATCTCACCATTTGAGAAGCAGGACTTAGAAGAGCCATTCTTCCATATCTGTAGAGGCGGCAGAATCCAGTATGTGAGGGTAGCTAACCCAGAAAACTTACCAGCACTTAAAAGTTGTATTACAAGAGGGCTGTTGAAAGGCTTTTATCAGGGACTTAACTTTGACTTAGCAATCTGCGAACATTGTGGCAACAGACCAAAGGCTGATGTTGAAGAATGTGAGGTTTGCCATTCACATGACATCTCTGTGATTAACAGAGTGTGTGGGTATCTTGGGTGGACTAAGATTAAAGGTGAATCCCGAATGAATGATGCAAAAATTGCTGAGATTCGTGACAGGGTTTCTATGTAAAACTTGACAAGGTGGTGTGAGTCTTGATAGGCTTACATCACCTTTTTTATTGGATGTTAGATATGGCAGAGAGCATCATTGGCCTGTTCATAGGTTCTGTCTTACTGGGGTTCTTTTTAGGACTCTCTTATTGTGAGTTGAGAGATAAGTTAAAATGTTTAAAATATCAAAAACGTTGATATACATACTTCACATTCTAATTTTCTTTTTTGGAGTTAGTGTTATGGTATGGGGTTTTTCAGACCCACAATGGAGTTTCGCATATCATGGTCAGATGGATTTATGGTCATGCTTCAAACCATTTTTAGGGTTAGCTATAGCATTCAGTGCATTACCAACTAAGGTGAAATTATGATTAAGTTGAACAAAAAACAGTTAGAGTGGATTAAAGATTACGCCTCAGAGTGTGGCTCTTGCGAAAAGAATCACGTAAGATACTCAACATTCCATACGGTCTTCACATTGTACATAGGTGACAACGTTCTAAGTGATTCCGTAGAAGATGGTGTAGCGTTGCCTAATGAATTGCTTGACAAATTAGCTATAGTCACTGGAACTTGGTCTGAAGAAGACGGTCATGAATTATTTGACAATGTTGTCTTCTACACCATTGAAAATATTATGAATCCAGAGTACATTATGCTAATGACGTGTGCACAAGACTGTGTGCCATTACAAAACTTCATTAAAGAACACTGTGAAGAATTTATTACTAAACAAGTTCCTTGTCAGGTAGTGTTTGAATGAGTAAAACAATTAAATAATATTGGTGAGGTAACGAGATGAATTACATGGAGATTCGACCATTTGACACAGCTAATGGTGAAGGGGTTCGGATAAGCCTCTTCGTAGCTGGCTGTAAACATCACTGTGAAGGCTGCTTTAACAGGGAGTCTTGGAAGTTTAATGCTGGTAAAGAGTTTACTTATGCAAACCTCTACGGCATCATTAAATTAATGGATGATGAGGCCATCAGTGGGTTGTCAATACTTGGTGGAGAGCCTCTTGATGACAGAAACATTCAAGAAGTCACCAACATATGTAAACGTATTAAAACTGTTTACCCAGAAAAATCTATCTGGCTCTGGACAGGTTTTCAGTTACACGAAAAAATTCATCTAGATGTGATGAAATATGTTGACGTGGTGATTGATGGTAAGTATGATTCTTCTAAACCAACAGTTAAACCATATCGTGGTTCAGACAACCAAAATTTGTGGAGAAAAGAGTATGGATGGCAAGGTGATTGTCAATGGCGAGCAGAATGATTATTCTGGTAAGTGGACTTACGACATCAACAAGTTAGATGCTTGGATGATTTATACGAGAGAAAAATTTGGTTCACGTTCATTATGTGCTCTTGCAACGATTGTAAAGAATGTCACGTTTGTCATTCATGAATCAGACAAGTTTGGAGACTTCTACAGGATTCAAAATATCAGAGAAGGTATCACTCCAATAGGTATCACTGAAGAAGAACTTCATAAGTTCTGTATTAAACTTTAATGAGAGAGACTAAAAATGGGAATTTTATGTAATATGAAAGCTGGATTCTTGAAGGCGCTGGCAAAAGCAGCAGCAATTGTTTCTATGGCTGGAAAGCAGGTCGGTGTAGATGCTTCAGCGGTTGCACAGGTTCTTACAAGCCAAATTGAACAGCAGCCTTACATCTACGTTGGACGTGGTAAAGGTGGTAAGAAACAAGCACACCGCCAGTCTGGTGCAGCAGCTATTAAACGAGCAGCTAAGAAAGCTCGTAACCGTAAACGTAACAAGAAGGCTAAATAATCATGAGCAAAGTTTATAACACTCGTAAATTACAGATTTTCGTACTGTGCCAGTTTATGGCTAAAGAGTATAACTACTACTATTGTGGTACAGGATTCATTAGCGATAATGACGGCTCATATCTACCATTCAAAGAAGCTGTAAAACTCTTTAATGAAGAGGAAAGCTCTAAGAAAGATATTGAAAAGGTTAAGCTAACCTACAGCAAGAAAGATAAGAAAATTATCTGCCTAGATAACTTTGTAAAAGTTACTGGAGAAGCAAAAGAATTTATGGATGAGAGCGAGATTTCATTCACAAGCATCTTGAAAGTAGCTCAGTAAACAGATACTATAAGGGAACTGTAAAGGTTCCCTTTTTATTTTGGAGACAACATGTATCTGTCAAACCTGAAACGTTCGGCTGCAATGTCAGTTCTAAGACTCAGCTTTGAGGAACGTCAAGAGTTCATTGACTCCCACCAATACGACCCTTCTAACTCCAATCACATGATTCTCTGGAATCGTGATAGTACTCGTGAAAGAGCACTATTCCACTATTACCCACATTACACCATAGATAACCTGTATGAGTGTCTTGTTGTGAAGAACACCATTGCAGTGCTCAATAAGCTTTGTAGATACACAGGTAGCCAATCCTTCACATTAGGTCACCACAAACCTGTTACAAAAGGTGGTGAACATCACTGTGCAAACTGGTTTATCCAGACTAAACTTGACAACCAGAAGCAAGGAGATAGCCTTCTAAGCACACCTAAGATGACCTATGAAGAGCAAGAGAAATATATCAAAAATAATATGCCAGATGTGCTTGACAAGAACTATACAGATTTGGCAATATCTCTCCTGTTGAAGTTCGAGACAGTTTATAGGGCAACTTATAATGGCTAAAGAAAAGTGGGAGATTTTACCATTAGTTAGCGAAGGGGATAATGGTTGTGAGATGTACATGATACGAGGTCATGTTCCAGAACCAATTGCACTTGAGATGATAAACAATTTTACAGATGGTTCTTACAAAGACTTAGGAGAACCAACTGTCAAGCAACAATGGGTTAAACCTGTACCAGACAGCACAGGCAACTGTAGTGTACTTTATCACATTGTAGACCCTGCAAAATGCAAATCTGCAATGGCAGTAACAAACGTAACTTTTGATTGAGAGAGAAAACTATGAAAACATCTATCCGTGTTATAGCCCATTCACCAACTAAAGGAACTCATGAAGAAGAGTTTAATATCATCCAATTCCCTTCTGGTGAGATTGGTGGGCACTTTTCACCAGAGTTTGTTGATTTTACTGCTTATGCAGCATCATCCATCAACAATGTGATTATGATTGTAAAAGGTTATGATAAGGACACATTGTTTGCTGTGGCACTTGCTAAAGAAGCAATTGATAATTTAATTCCTCACGACTATGCTTTAAAGACTGTCATCTTCTACTACTTACCAAATGCACGATATGACCGTCACATGTTTAAAGGTGATGCAGCAGCTTTAAAGGTTTTTGCTAAACAGGTTAATGCAATGGGATTTGGTGCAGTCTGTGCAGTTGACCCTCATAGTTATGTGCCAGATAACCTGTTTAACTGCTTCCAGAGTATTCCTCAAAAGGAAATTGCAGTCCACTATGCAAATGACCCACTGGTTGATTACTTAGTAGCCCCAGATGCAGGTGCTTCTAAGAAGATTGCAGAAACTGCTAAAGAGGTGGATAAACCTTATCTCACAAGGTCTAAAGTGCGTAACCTTAAGACTGGTGAAATTACTGGTATGCGAATCCTTGATGATGTTGATTTGACAGATAAAACCGTCATGATTCTTGATGATATTTGTGATGGAGGCCGAACCTTCATAGAGGCAGCTAAACATCTTCGTGAAGCAGGTGCAAAACGTGTGGAACTCTATGTAACACATGGTATCTTCTCTAAAGGTGTTGAAAACTTACTTGACAATGGTATTGACCATATCTACACTACAAACTCTTTAGGGGAAGCTAAAGACCGTGGGTTAACACATTATGGTCAAGTTACTGTAGCAAACCTTGATTAAAACTTTATAGGGGCTTCATAGCCCCATTTTGAGAGAGACTAAAAGATGACTAAATCACTTTACGCAGTACCAGCAGGTTTAAATGCAGATGCTTACAAATCTGGTCATGTTTACCAGTATCCTAGCGCAACAGAGTACTTGATGTTCAACCTGACACCACGTAGCGACAAATGGTTTAACAGCCCCTTAGCAATTGACGGTGTAGTAGCTTTTGGTATTCAACGTTTTGTTAAAGATTACTTGATAGACCATTGGAATGCCACTTTCTTTGAACGTGACAAAAAAGAAGCAATTGACGAAATCTTAGAAGTCATGAACGGTGTTCTGGGTAAAGATGCTATTGGTCGAGAACATTGGGAAGCACTTCACGACTTAGGTTATCTGCCAGTTGAAGTATACGCTGTAGAAGAAGGCACAGTTGTCCCTATGCGTGTCCCAATGATTGTCTTCCAGAACACTGTTTCAGGTTTTCATTGGGTAGCAGGTTATCTGGAAGATGCTTTCTCTGCTGAGATTTGGAAGGCTTGTACCATTGCAACTATTGCATTGCACTACAAACGCATCTGTAAGAAGTGGGCTGACCTTACTTGTGACAATGACTTACATTTACCCTATCAGTGCCATGACTTTGCTATGCGTGGTATGTCAGGCTTTACTGATGACGCATTTAATGCTGTAGGTCACTTGACCAGCTTTAAAGGGACTGATAGCTTCCCTGCTGTATATACAGCTAAACGCATCTACGGACAGTCTTACCAAGTCTCTGATATTGGTGGTTCTGTACCAGCCACTGAACACTCTGTAATGTGTGCAAACATTGCTTGGGAAGGTGGTAATGAATTGATTGAAGAGGAAAGACGCTTTAAAGGTGAGTTGCAGACCTTCCGTCGTTTCTTAACAGAGACTTACCCGACTGGTATTGCAAGTGTTGTTTCAGATACTTATAACTTCTGGAGAACTGTGTCAGAAATCTTACCAGCACTTCGCAAAGAGATTATGGAACGTGACGGTAAACTGGTAATTCGTCCTGACTCTGGAGACCCTGTACATATTGTCACAGGTTATAAAGCAATCCACTTAGAGTGCGCTAAAAAGGCTTATTATGAGCACCTTAGTAAGCTTGAAGCCAGCGACACAATGTTGAATGCTGTTATGAATATGAAGCTTGAAAACATCAGCTATGGTATTGCTGGATGGCTACTGTCAGAAGGCTACGAAATGGTTGTTGACAGAGAAGATTTTGAAGTTGCTGATACAGTGATGTTGAAAAATGCTTATATGGTTGGTTCTGCAAACGTTGTAACACGCCCTGTAGCAGAGATTGATGGAGCTATTAAGACTCTGTATAACATCTTCGGAGGGACTATCAACTCCAAAGGTTTTAAGGTACTGGATGAGCACATTGGCCTTATCTATGGTGACTCTATCACACTGGAACGTGCAAACGAAATCCTGAAGCGTATGTATGAAATGGGTTTTGCAAGCTCTAACGTAGTGTTTGGCGTAGGCTCCTACACTTACCAGTACATGACTCGTGACACCTTTGCATTTGCTGTTAAAGCAACTCTTGCAAGCATTGGTGGTAAAGAGATTATGCTTGCAAAAGACCCTAAAACAGATAGTGGTGTTAAGAAGTCTGCTTTTGGTGGTGTAGCACCTATGTGGGATGGTGATAAACTGAAAGCTGTAGATGGCTATGGATTCAAAAGCTTTGCAGATGCACTTGAACATCCAGCTTGTGCTCTACGCTTAGTCTTTAGTGATTCTGAGCAGTATGGTTACACATCTCTTGGTGATATTCGAAATAATATTGACAAGCAGCTTTAAAAGTATATGATAAGAGGCTCCTACGGGAGCCTTTTTAATTTCTGGAGAATGCTATGGACAACCTTTCCATATGGTTTAACAAGAAACCTGTACAACCGAAATACTTACAAGTTGCCTATACAGACATCCTTGAAGTTCTCGGTAAAGAAAAGTTTGAAAAGTTTTGTGAAGGTATCTACAATCACCACTGCCAATTTGCTACAAAAGAAGGTATGTTTGTCATAGAACAGTTCTTTGGCAGAGACCCAGAGGACTACGAAGAGATTAGCTTTGTAATGAAATACATGATAGAGTATATTGAAAATCGTGGATTCGAAGTTAATCCTGAATTTTATGAGCATGAGGGTGTACCTTTAGCAAAAGGTTTTGATGGTATACTCGTTAACTGGACTTGGTGAAAATTATGAAAATCAAAGAAATGAACATCAACATTGTCTTAGAAGAACGTTGGGAGAACATCAAGAAGCCTGAAGATGGTCATAAGTTCCTCAACAAAATTTTAGTAGCAGCTAAAGAAGAACTGACTGGAAAGGTTGCAGCAGCAATCACAATAAAGGTTTGTGTAAAAGGTCTTCCACAACATCACCAGTTTGCTCTTGACGAGTTTAAAGAAAGCTTCTACAATCCAAACAAACAGATGCTTGAAAGTAACTTTGCAGTATCTACAAGTATCGTCCATGATAGAAGCTTTATCCTTTACAAGAATATGAGAGGTGAGTCATGCAAGCATATTGGATAGAAATCTTACTGTCACTTGGTAGTGTAGCAGTGTTTGTTTACCTTCTTTGCAAGTACTATGCAGAGCACAAAAAATGTGACTTCTGTAATGGAGAAGGTTATACAAGAGCAGGTTGTTGCCCTATGTGTGGTGGTTCTGGTAAAATGTTTAATAAGTAATTTAACAGTAAACTAAGAGGAAAGTATTATGCGCATGGTAAACGACCACGCAGAAGTGATTAAGAGTTCAACTTCTTTAGAGACGTCTCAAGCACAGATTACAATGACACCTGAAATGTTCAGCCTTTTGAGTTCTGGTGTATACACATTTAAAGAAAGGGACAGTTATTCGTGAACTGTCATGTAACGCAGTAGATGCTCAGAAAGAAGCTGGAAAAGAGAACATCCCGTTCCATGTGCATTTACCTACTCGTTTTGAGCCTTACTTTGAAGTTCGTGATTTTGGAACTGGATTAACTCATGATAAAGTTATGAGTTTGTACCTAAACTACGGGGCTTCTACAAAGAATGACTCTAATGACTACATTGGTGCAATGGGTATCGGTTCAAAGTCACCGTTTGCGATTGCTCAGTCATTCACAGTATCTAGCTACGTTGATGGTGTTGTTAATAAATACTCTGTTTATCTTGAGAATGGTATCCCTCAAGTAACCAAGCTGACCACTAACCCAACAAAAGAACCTAATGGTTTAGCTGTACGTGTAGCAGTTGCTGACCATCGTATCTCAAAGTTCTTTGAAGAAGCTGGTAATGTATACTCATACTTTGCTGTAAAACCAGAAAGTAATATTGTGTACGACGATGTATTAGCAGATATGAACGTCATTGCTCGTGAAGAGGGTGTTTATGATGCCATGATTCATAAGCTAAGTTGGCGCTCTAGCGATAACAGGACAGAGTTTAATGTGGTGATGGGTAATATTGCCTATCCAGTTAACATGGAAGCGTTACTTGGCGATGATTTCTTCAAAGTCTTGCCAGAATTTTTCCGTAGGAGCGTAGACCTTGTAAACATCTACATGCCTATTGGTTCAGTTGCTATTGCAGCTTCTCGTGAAGCATTGCAGATGAATGACACGACAAAAAATGTTATCATCGAGGCTACTAAAAAGAATAACTGAAGCAATCACAAGGGACGTTATTAAGGGTGTTAATAACCAACCTACACTCATGGATGCTGCACAGGCTTATGCTGAGTTACGTTTGAACTCACGAGAGATGTTTAATGCTGTGTGTCCAAAGCTAGAGTGGGGTGGTGTTAAGCTTGATTCTCTGGAAGAAGAATTACTAAACATTCGTCGTGGAATTATCTACGCAGAAGACGGTTCAGTCATTTATGAACGTGATGGTAAAGGTAATATTAAGGTTGACAGCAAAGGGAACAACATACCTAAAGTAGATTACCTTTATGAACCAGTTGCTTATGTCAAGTTCAACTCTTTAGAGAGTAAGATTCGTGCAACAGCACTTTCCTACACTCAAGAGGCAAGCATGTTCAATATCTTTGGCGCAATGCGTAAAAGCCAAATTGAACAGTTTTTGTTTGTTATAAATGACCGTCGCAATAAAAACGGTACTGAGAAGACTGTAGGACGCAACCAAATCTTGCGTGGTGCATGTCGAGACTATGCCAGTGAGTCAAGTCTGTTTCACAGATACAATGGTATTGTCTTTGTATTCTCTACTGAAAAAGAGTTAGATGACTTAATCAATCTACACAAACTTGATAAAAGCTTGTTAAAGATTGTGAAGATGTCTGATAAGGAACACCATTATCAGCGTAAAGAAGCTGTAAGAGGTGTTGTAAAACTCTGGAAAGCTGTTCCAGCAGAAGGTGTAGCTTCATACAAAGAGGTGTCAGAAGACTTAGATACGATTGAAGAGCCTCAGCTTTATATTAAGGCAGTAGGCGACACAGTTGATGGCGAATGTTTTTGCTCATCTCCAGAAGATGTAGCTAAGTCAGTTGCCAATGTCATTGGAAAGACAGTATATGTTTTCCGAAAAGCAAATTGGAAAAAGATACCAGAAGACTGGATTGAAGTAGATGAGAAGCTCTTGAACGACAGCTTAACTGATGTTCATTGGATTAATCATAACAGGTATATGACACGTATCTATATGAATGGTGTTCTTGACCTTACAAGTAGCTGGATTATTGCCAGAAACTTTACATTCAATAACAGGAAGATTTCTCGTGGTTATTGCTATTCACGGGATACAAACAAAACTATCTTCCTAGAAGGTAATGAAGAGGCTGTAGAGGCAATGTTTGGTAAAATCCAATACGTTGCTGCACCGTTTGCATACACTTACACTGTTAGTAGATTGCAAACTTTGAAAGAATGCCTTGACAACGATACAAAGCTGTACAATAAAATTAAGAAAGCTGGTGACCGTATGGTTATTAAGGTGACAAACTATCTTTCAAAAAGAAAACAAGAAAACTTCTTGCTTTCTCATTTAGATTGGAATAAAGTGTCACCTATCGAAGTGAGTAAGTTCTTAGGCTTTGATGTGAAGTGTGTTCCAGAAGGGACTACAATTTACGATTAAAATGTTTGACAAGGGGCTTCAAAGCCCCTTAGAATAACCTCACAAAATGATTTATTAACTAACAAGAGAGAGTAATAAGATGACTACTAAAACTAAAGCACAGATTGACGCAGAAATTTACAAACTGGTTAAAGAAGGTAAGCTGACCAAAACAGCTATTGCACAGAAATTCAATACTTCAACCCGTTCAGTCGGTCGTGCTGTAGAGCGTCATGAAGCAACCTTAAAAGGGAAGAAGAAGGCAACTTCTACACCAGCTACAAAGACTTTGAAACAAGTTGCTAAGACCTTTAAAAAGAAAGCTGACAAGCCAGTTGAAAAGGTTGTTAAAGATTCTGTACAGAAAGCTCCGGTAAATAAACTGCATGAAGCTATGCAGAAAGATGACAAGATTGAGTACATGATTACTGGTGACTCTGTAATTATGACTTACGGTTCAGAATCTGAAATTGTTGAGTCTACTCATCCGAACTATCAAGAGATTGTAGTTCATGTTGTGAAAGGTGAGTTCAAGAAAGCCTTTGAACTGATGAACATTCGTAAGTCTATCGAAAACTTCACTCAGGGTGCTATCACAATCAAAGGTGACAAGTTATTCTACGGTGCTGTTGAGATGCGTTCTACTCTGGTTGACCGTATTCTTCACATGATGAAGACTGGTGATAAAGGCTTTGAACGACTTGTAATGTTCTTCGAAAAACTGATGGAAAACCCATCTAAAGACTCTGTAGAACAACTTTGGGGCTTCGTATCTCACCTTGATGTTGAAATTGATGAAGAAGGTTACATCATTGGTTGGAAGAAAGTCTCTACTCATGAAGGCAAGCTGGTTGACTCCCGCACATACAAAGTACCTAATGATTTGGGTAACATTGTAGAAATGCCACGTTGGATGGTTGATAATAACCGTAACGTGACTTGCTCTCAAGGTCTTCATGTTGGTGCTTGGGATTATGTTCGTTGCTTCTCAGGCGATACAATCCTGAAGGTTCGTGTCCATCCACGAGATGTTGTGTCTGTCCCAACTGATTACAACGATATGAAGATGCGTTCCTCTCGTTATGAAGTTACAGCAATCGTTGATAATCAACGTAAAGTGCTGAAAGCATGGGATGGTAAGGCCGAAGCTTTGCATGTCATCGTTGGCACTGCTGGTGAACTCATCTCTCAACGTAAACGTGAAATCTAATAAGTAATTTCTTAAAAGGCTGCTTCGGCGGCCTTTTTTATTTGTATTTTGTGCAGAGTACTGTATAATTGTTGTCACGATAAACTAAACAGGAGAACCAATGAAGAAATTGATTCTAGGTTTGTGCTTAATGTTTACAGCACACTTATCTTATGCAGTTGACTGCCCAGAGCTATCAATTAGCCAAAAAGTAAACATGTTAAAAGCTTACCAGTATGGTGAGAATAATATGGGTAAAGGTTGGGGTATCACTCTAGCTGCTATAGCCTTACAAGAGTCAGAGTTAGGTCTGAAGGTAGAGAATAAAAAGACACATGACTATGGTATTTTCCAGAATCACTTGAAGACTGTTGTAAAGCGTAACAAAATTAGTCCTAATGTGGCTAAAAAGAAACTTTTAAAAGATTTTGATTATGCCGCAAAAGAAACGCATAAAGAGCTTGAGTTTTGGACAAAGGTACATGGTCAGCCAAAGTCAAAGAAGACTTTACAAAAAGTTTTAGCATCTTATAATGCTGGGTATTCATACAAAATTCCTAAAGCTAAGAAATATTCTCAAGATGTCTATAACAACATGAAAGTTATTGCTCAATGTGAATTTGCAACAAACATTTCTAAGGTAAACCATGAAAAAATTAAGAAAGTCTGATGAAGTCCTGTGTCATGCTTACGACTTGCACCCTCATGAGTTAGGTCTTGATTCCTGTGTATGGACTTCAGAACAGTGCAGGGATTTTGAAGATACTGCAAGAGAAGTTGTATGTTCACTTGAAGAGTTCCACACTTCAGAATCAATTGTGAACGTTGTGGACAAAGAGACTGGACAATCTATAGGTGTAAGACGTGACAGTTTAGTCATAGTCAATAAAGACCTTGTAGAAAAAGGTAACCTCATCTTAGCAGATATTGATGGTGTTCTTACAAATTTTAATCACGAAGATTGCTCAACAGAATTGATTGATGGGTCATTTTCACAGTACACTAATCTTCTTGACTCTGTAAGAGCAAAACCAACGTATGTTTTCAATATTATTGATGCAATTGCTAATCATGCTGCCATTGGACTCTTGACAGCCAGAGGTGAATCTCAGAGAATACCTACTGAGATGTTTTTAAGGCATAACACAGAGCATGACTACATGCTTTTTATGCGTGGTTTTGGGAATAATTCTATAAGTGCAGAAAGTTTGAAAGTGAGGATGATTCAGTCTTGCATTCTGCCTTTAACTTTAATATAGTATGTTTTATAGAAGATACAGAGAAGAATGTTCAGAAGGTAAACAGAATCCTTCCACACATTAAAACCATGTTAGTTAAACATTTGAGAGAAAAACTTATGAACAATATCATCACGGTAGCACTGGACGTTACGGCAAACAAATCTGAAGTAGTTCGTAAAATGATTCAAGGTAACTTTGAAGGTAAAATTTTTCGTGCTGTTAATGTAAAAGCTGATGGCAGCATTCGTGAATATCGTGCATTGTTGAATGTTAAAAAGCACGTAAAAGGTGCTGGTTCAACGACTGCACACAAAGAAAACCTGATGACTATCTATGATATGGGTAAGGCTTCAGAGTTAGGTGCTGAAGGTATCGTTAAAGAAGGTGCTCCGTATCGCTCTTTCAATCTGGAAACTACTCTTATGCTTTCCTTTACAAGTGGTTCTAAAACAATCACTTATCTCTTTACTGATGCTGCAACGGTATCTGCTATTAAGGATAGCACTGTCAAAGCTGGCGTAGTTGCTGCTGCAAAAGCTTCTTCGATGGCTGCGAATATCCTTGCTAAAGTCCTCGGTTAAGGTTAAGATACAGGCTCCTTCGGGAGCCTTTTTCATTTCAGGAGATTGTTAAATGACATTTAAAGAGTTCTGTCAAGCTACTTTCATAATTGTTTTCTTAGTTGGGGCGGGTGTCTGGGGAGGATACTCTTACAGAGACTACCAAGTTGCTGAAGCTGAGTTAAACAATGAGAAGCTGATAAGTGTTGCTAAAGATGCTTATCAGGAAGGATTAGTTACACTGAGCACCAATTACAAAAATGATTTGAAAGACGTGCTTGCTAAGAATAAGCATACAAAAGAGGTACTAACATATGAAAAAACTAAGCCAGAGTTTTATAATGTTTGTGTTACTGATAATTATGTCAGGGTGTTCAACGAACAAAGTGAGCAGTACATTCAAAAACTCCCAAGTAAGTGAGAGTGACAAGTACACTCAAGAAGATTCAAGATTCACTATCAAAGGTAATACCGGTAGTGATGTGGCAGCAGCCCTTGAGTTTTATCGTGATGAATTCTACCAGTGTACAATCAAAGCTAATAACCTTATTGATATGATTTTATTAGGAAATAAACAGCAATGACAGAGAATGAAGATACTTTTTACGTAGAAGGATACTTACTGTTACCACGACCAAAAGAAACTTATATGCGAATTGACTTCATACCTACCATTATGGATAATGTGATGTGTCATATTTTTATGCAAGGTGTCACAGCACAGCTTAAGCATGTTGGTAAAGATTGCAAAATAAAGGTTGACACTCATCCAGAAATCAAAGAGAATCACTACACATGGTTCTTACCAGATTCTAAAGAAATCTTAGCAGTTCTTAAAACGAGGAAATGATTATGCAATTCCAGCCAACAAATCGTGGATTTTCTTATGCAGAATTTAAAGATGCTAAAGGGGAAATTTGTACTTTACAAGAGAGTTCATCATATGAACCATGTATATGGTTAGGTGCTAAAGAGGTCTCTGTTCAGTACCTAGATAATGGCTGGAAAACACTTGATATCCCAGCATTAGTAGGTAAAGATTTTGTAGGTAATCAAAGAATGAAGCTCAATCAAGAACAGGTAAAAGAGTTGTTGCCGTACCTTCAATACTTTGCTGAAAATGGTGAGTTACCAACAGAGGAACTTACAAATGCAGATTAATGGAAGAGACTTTGTAGCCGTTTACTATGAGAAAGATAAAGAAGTTGGCGTAGCACAAGTATCTTATGGCAATGGTAAGTGGCTATATGGAACAATCGCAGTAGTCGGAACAAGAAGTGATACAAAAACTTTTAAAGATTGTGTTGACCTCCTTGAAGAATCCATCCACAATCATTGGTGTCTGATATGGATGACTGACAACGAAGTGATAGAACGCTTCAAAAAGATTGGTATCAACATTGATAGCATTGAACATGTTGATTTGTATGAGCTAACTGAGAAGGTAAACTATGAAAGTAATACTAGCCAGAGATAAAAAGACACGGAGACTTATCAGGTCAGCGGTGTTCATTGGACGAAATGAGGTCATACCATTTACAGCAAATGATGTGATAGCTTACCGGAAGAACTTAGTATTCACTGACTGTTTACGTGGCTTCATCTCTGAACCATTAGAACACTTTAAAAGTCGTTGTGGTAAAGGTATCATCATTCAAGAGGCAATTATTCATGGCTGATTTCTGCAAAGATTGTTCTATTGAAATGTTTGGACGTGATACAGGTGACTTAAAAGGTCTTATCACTGAAGACGACTTTAAAGCTGGCTATGCAATGCCAGTAATCTGTGAAGGTTGTGGATGTATCTGGGTAGACCACGAAGGGCAACGTGTAAAACCTTCAGAAGATAAAGAAACTTGGGAGAGATGTTAAATGGGTATTGTAAAAATCATCAACGGTGATATCTTTGCAGCATTTGATAAAGGTAAGTTTGATGTCATCGGTCACGGTTGCAACTGTATGAACTTAATGGGTGCAGGTATCGCTGACAAGATTTCTAAATTTTACCCAAAAGCATACGAGACTGATACAGAAGTTTATCTGTATGCAGGTGGCATAGGCCACAAGCCCTGTGAGAATTTACTAGGCAATTTCTCTGTAGCACGTTTAAGACAAGGATGTATAGCTAACCTTTACACCCAGCTTAAGACTGGTAAAGATGCCCGATACAGTGCTTTAGAGTCATCTTTGAAACAGCTTAACAGATACTGTGAAGTCAATCAGTTGAAGAAAGTTGGGTTACCTATGATTGGTGCAGGTATCGGTGGACTAGACCCTCAAGCCGTCACTGTTATCATTAATCAGGTGATGAAGAATGTAGATGTGTATCTGTATGTCTACGAAGGTGAGATGTACCACAAGTTACGCTACAGGTTGGAAGAACTACTGTGACCCAGGAATACTTTGCAGGTGTAGTAGTGTTCACTGATGATACAGTTACCCTCTTCAGACGAAGAAAAGGCAAGATACATCAAAGTAACCCTCCGGTTTGAAAAGATCGTCTCTAAGTAACGCTCTAGTTACCCACCTGTCGAAGAGCAATCACAGAATTGCAGTAACATTTGGCAGTGATGCAGATACATATATCTATGCAAGAACTGATGAGGATGTTGAGGAAATTTTCTCTTCACCGGAAGTAACCTTCTTAGACGCAAAGAACTAAGAAACTCTGTAGAATATTCACAATAGGTTAAGCCTTTCTTATCTGGTAAATTTTCAGGTAAGGAGGGCTTTTTCATTTCAGGATTGTGCAGGTAGAGTTCTGGACAGAAATCTGTAGAGAAAATTTTGAACTCCAAAGAGAAAATTCATTTTCAAACTGTGCAGGTAATCTCCAAAGAGCTTTTTCATTTTCAAAACGTGCAGACCCCGCTCAGGTCGGGCAAGAAAAATCATTTTAGAATTGTGCAGGTAGGTGGGTGCAGGTGGGGATGTCGCCATTTCTCACAAGGCTACCACATCTGGAAATAAAAGTCAACAGAAAAATTTGTAGCGGATTGAAAAATAATTCTTGATTATAGTTCTGTTTTGTGGTAGTCGTGTGCGCCCGTTTCATTACAGTTTTGCTAAAAATATTTTTAAAATTTTTCTTGACTCTTTGAACGTGGTTACCTAGTATTTGCATCAACGGGGAGGGAATAACCTTCCCCACTAAATAAAGTCCTAAACTGGAGATTCAAAAATGAAATACCGTGCACCTAAATTCATCAACAAAGACAACTTTCGCAACGCACTGGAGAAGTCACTTGATGAAAATTTTAAAGGTAACATTATCGTTGTTCACGCATTCAATTTTAAGTATGATGTAAACGGGAATAGAATCAACCATTACACGGCAACCATGTTAGATGGTACACTTTCAAGTGAAAAAGCTGTACTAAATGCACTTGCTGGACGTGGAAAGGTATTAGTAAGATGTGATAAGAGACGTTATCAAGGCGGCGCATATGGTTATGATGATGCTGTTTATCATCTTGAAAATATGGGCTATCAAGTAGAAAAAGCTGGAGCATCACAAATCATCGGCAGCGATGGTTATGTAACTATCTTCAAAATTAACAAATAAAGTACTTTACAAGGGGCTTATAGTTCGATAAAGTAAGCCCCAGATAAAGAGCTTTACCACTCAATCCTAAATTGGAGAACTTAAAAATGGCTATTATCAAAAACGTTGTAATTACTACAAAGACTCGTGATGACGCTCGCAACATGGCTAAAAAGTTATGCGGGAAAGTGATTGACAACGGGAAACAATCTGCTGTAAGGTGGGGCGTGAAGGTTGATAAGCAGTTAACTTTAAAACGCAGTTCAAACAACCTTTTTAAAGGTGTAAAAACACTGGGTAAAGTGAACGTTTTTACCAAAAAAGGCTATAAAATGCACTTATCATTAACTGGCAATTTAATCTGATAAAGTACTTTACAAGGGGCTTAAAAGCTGATATCTTAAGCCCCAGATAAAGAGCTTTACCACTAAATCCTAAACTGGAGATTCAAAAATGAAAATTATCAAATAAAGTTAGGGAAAATCTAAGCAAGTTACTCAACAAAAATCGATTTTATCGAGTACCTCAAGAAATACTCATGAGGTTATGGAATGGTTACACGGCAAAAATAAAAGGCCGTCGTGTAGTGATTTGCTTATGGAATAGTTGCAGGGAGTATAAAAAGCCTGTATTGCAAATTAATGTTTATGATGATACTTGTAAAAGTCCTGTTAAGTCTGAAAGTGATTTACTAGAGTCTTATGAGATAACTTTAAATGGCAAAGTATCACGTAAAGAGGAAGCACCATGTTAATGATGGGTATCACTGCAATCATTGCCATTATAGCACTGTACAAGGCTTATAGCGCATATAATTTGGCAAGTAAGGCAATCACGCAACAGGTTAATAATAGCCTTGTAATGAGCTTTCTGGAGCGTTTAAGTGATGAACAAATAAAACGGTTAGAAATGAGCTTCAGATTTCAATCAAAAACTTATCAAATCAGCGACATTTTCAAAGATAATTTTCAGCTTGTCGATGATTATAACTCTCTGATAAATGCTTTAAATATCAGTGACTTAAAAGACTATTACACTGTAATTGTCCAAGAACTGAACAAACGAAAAAATTTCTCTTGATTTTAGTTTTAAAAACAAGTAAATTACTAATCAACGGGGAGGGAATGACCTTCCCCACTAAGTAAAGTCCTTAAACTAGGAGATTCAAAAATGTACACTACTAACAACGGTCGCACCTTAAACGTAACCCTACGCCACTATGTAAACGGTGTAATGCACTTCGAGGATTTACAAGCTGAACAGCACATTTTGGATTGGCAACTTGCAGGATTCCAAAAAACTGCTACCGGATACGGGAAAAAGATTCCAACTAGCTGGAAAGTATACTACGAAGGCCGTTTGCGTAGAATTTATCAAGATGTAATGCGGCAATAGCGCATCAAGTTACATCATAGTAAAAGGCAAAAAGCTGCATTTAGCATAAAGTACTTTACAAGGGGCTTATAGTTCGATAAAGTAAGCCCCAGATAAAGAGCTTTACCACTAAATCCTAAATTGGAGATTCAAAAATGGCTATTAATAATCGTGAGTTATCTATCTTAAAAGCACGTTTGACCGTCAACCGGATTAATGTTATCACATCATCAGCACCAGATGAAACACTGCAAAACATTATTGGGAAGATTCAAAGTATTATCTTAGACGTTGAAAGCGTAAAAAACTCATTGGCTGACGTTGCAGCCGGTATCACGCTAGACGGTGCACAACATGAGATGGCCGACATGTTAGGCAAATCAAGGTAAATGAATAAAGAGCTTGATTTAAAGATGTTCCGATTTGCTGTTAAAGTGTGGCTATCCGTCGAGTATGACGCTAATTTTGCAATCGCTGATTTCTTTGCCACTTGGTTACAACGTAACTTAACAAAATCATGATTTCCGTGATGTCTGTGATGCAATCTACGCAGAACTTTAAAAAAGATGTTGACACTGTATTTTTAGATAGATTAAATTACTCATCAACGGGGAGGCAATAACCTCCCTACTAAATAAAGTCCTTAAACTAGGAGATTCTAAAATGGCTATTATTAACGGCTTAACCATTGAAACAACACACATCAAAGATATCAAAGTTGGTGATGTAGTCCTTTCCCACGGCGTAGAAAAAACTGTCACTGCAAAGGATATCAAAGAGGATTCTTTCATGGGTAGAACTCTCTTCGGTGATTCTTATTGCTTAGGTTATCTTGCAGTTTTAAAAGTTGTCAAAAATTAAGTAATAAAGTACTTTACAAGGGGCTTAAAAAGTTGGTATCTTAAGCCCCAGATAAAGAGCTTTACCACTAAATCCTAAACTGGAGATTCAAAAATGAAATGCTATCACGGAACTACCATCAAAAACTTTGTAAACCTGCTGAATGGTGGCGACAAGCCGGAAGGAATCTGGAACTGCTCATACATGGATGATTGTTTCTACGTTTACCCAATGAACAAGATTATCAAAACGGAATGTCTGGAAGATGAGGAAGATTCTTACATTCGTGAACGCTGCATTCAAAACGCTTTAGAATCTGGGCTTATTACGGCAGCTTTCCAAATGGAAACGCAGGACGTAATTGTCATTGAGATGGATATCCCAGAGGAAGAGCTAGAGGATGATTATTCTTGTGACAACATGAGTGATATCGCCAGCTTTACCGGACACTTTGATAAAGGTTGGATTATTGGCCTTCACTCGACGAAATTTAGTGCGATGTATGCACCTTTCTTTGTACCAGATGCAACTAACCGCAATTTAGGCTATGTTGACGATGATTTGTTAAGTATGGCGAAAATTGTACAGAATAGCGGTGATAGTTCCGTGTTTTGTGACTTGTTGGATAAAATCACGGCAAACATCACAGAGCGCAATTTAAAAGACTTTTTAGGTTAATCAGTACAAAGACACCAACTTCCAACTTAAGGCCCATACAGGGCCATTTAAAGGGCTTAAATCATGCTTACAACCGTTTATCTTATCCTTTCTATTTGTAATGGTCATTCATGTGATTTTAAAGGGCTTGAGGAGTTTACAGGGAGTAAAGAAAATGCTATTCAAGTTTGCCAGATAGCAAGACAAGACTATCCCGCCAGTGATGATATTCAATGCTACTTTAAGACAGAAGATGAAGATGGTGTCTATTTTGACAGCGTAGATGGTCAGTATGAAATTATCATTGAAAAAGACTAGACAAGCCTGATAAAAATCTGTAAATTGTCAATCAACGGGGAGGGAATGACCTTCCCCACTAAATAAAGTCCTAAACTGGAGATTCTAAAATGGCTTATGTAACTGTAATTACTGATAAAGAGGGTTCATCTTGGTCAACTCAAGTAAGTGATAAGATATCACCTTTGCAGTGCCTAAAATACTTTGAGCAGTGGAACAAAGGTGAGGATGTAAGCCCCTTTCAAGTGATGCAAATCATCCATACAGACAACGAAGGGAATAAAACAACCTTGAACAGTGAATACTACGCAAGCCGCTTTGAGACGAGAAGTAAAACAATGAAACTTTTACGTGAATCCGGCTATTCTCATATTGCCGCGCTAATCTGGGATGACCTGCTAAAAAATCAGCGTATCAGCTATGTAAAGCCTGAAAAAATATTCATCAGTTAATCAATAACTTATAAATAACTTTAAAAATTAACTTGACGATACCCCTTGACAATAGTACATTTGTTCGAGGGGGTTTATCTAAAAGGGATTCACTTAAAAGACTTTTTATAGATAAACTTAAAAAATTGCTTGCAATCAGCTATCAAAACAAGTAAATTACTAATCAACGGGAAGGCAATAACCTCCCCACTAAATAAAGTCCTAAACTGGAGATTCTAAAATGAACAAATTTCAAGCTATCAACTTCATTCGTTCAAATGCTGTAATGTCAAAGCCTGTTAAAGATACCTATGAATTTCGTTGCAATGGTGTACACTTTGCAACCATTACCAAATCAGAAAACGGGGCTTATTACGTCCATCGTCGCAATGTTTCCACCGTTGTAGTCTCTCACTTTATGCAAGCTGTCGCGGAACGTTCTCCCGATGTTTTTAGGTTCTTTACTTAGATGATTATCAAAACGTTACACAACCACGTTAAAAACCTTTTAAATGGTTATAAAATGGCTTATGAACGTTCTATCAAGTCCTTGAACAAGTTCTATAAAGCCCCTGTAAATACCGTTTCAATGGCCTACGGCATAGGTGGCTGGGCTGTTAACCTTTCTCTAGTGGAAGAAATCGAGCTTTATGATTTACGTCCTAGCGGTTACTCTAAGACACTGGGAGAAGGTTTAACGTTCAATATCAAGAACTTAGAAAAAACTTTAAAAGATATTTAAAAAGACATTGACGAGACAATCAAAAATATGTAGATTGTCAATCAACGGGGAGGGAATGACCTTCCCCACTAAATAAAATCCTAAACTGGAGATTCGAAATGGAACACGTCGAGCTGACCACACTTTTACAAATTGCAACTGACAAAGAAGACGTAGCACTGTTTCACCGCATCGAAAGCGATTTGTTCAATGGTGAAATCGTTAAAGAATCTTACGAAGTTGTCGGATTCAAAGACGGTAAAGCGTTCGGATTCTTTGACCTCGACAAAGGCAAAGCGGTTACAAAATATGATGTTTTATCTTGTGAGATTCTGACAAAATACAACGAAAAAAGGCTTGCAACATACGCCAACATGCAGTAAATTACTAATCAACGGGGAGGGAATGACCTTCCCCACTAAATAAAGTCCTTAAACTAGGAGATTCTGAAAATGGCAACTATCCGCGCAACTGTCAATGCTTATGGCTGTTATACTCTGGACGTTAAATTTGATATCGGTGGAACTGATGAATGCTTTTCATTAGTGAAGACAGTTATCAAGCAAGTTATCCCAGATTATAACCCTACTGATGACTTCTGGAAAGACGCTGTAAAAGAGGCATTAAACGATGAGCATCACTATCATTACTGGGGTGACTTGATTGTCTCACTGTACTACAATAAACAAGGTTACAACTAATCGACGCAACGGGGCTAAATAGCCCCAGATACCTTTATACAGCCCCTCACAGGGGGCTTTTTTACGTCTATCCAATCCTTATACAATCCCTTTCCTCACCTTTTCAGAATCTTATCAGACCTTAAAAGCAATAACTCTATAGTCTACTCTATAGCCTTTTTATCAAATCAACTTAAATATAAGCCAATAACCCCAGAAAGGGGATGGCCCACTTAAACGCTCTATAAAGCGCTATAACAGCCTTATCAATCTAACTTAAGGGATTGCATTAACTCACCCTTAAAAGCTCTTTACAGGGCTTTATAGAGGCTTAAAAGAATCTTATAAGGGTGTGAGCTTTATTATCTCGTTAGTATCTTGTGAATAACTAAACAATCCCCTTGATAGTCACTAAAAAGTATGTTATAGGGGCTATAAAGTTACTTCAAAGTTACGTGATAGATAGCTTAAAAGTTACGTAAATGCTAGCCCCCTTAACAATTTCTTAACAATCCCTACATAGTTATGCTTTTAAGGCACTTGTTAGCAACTTGTTAGCCCCTTGTTAAATCTCTGTTAAGACCACGTAAAAGCCTTGTAAGAACCTTTGACATAGCCTTTAAAGCCCCTGTAAAGCCCTATAAAAAGGTGTCTGTACAGTTGGGGTGTAACTACTAGGAAGAGGCTTAAAAGAGCTTACAAGGAGCTATAGAGAGCTTTTAAGAGGGCTATTTAGAGAATCACTAAGAGGGAAAGGGAATGATAAGAAAAGAGATAGTGACCATGTTAATAGCTTGTTAAAAAGATTAAACACTTGTTAGAAACTTGTTAATTATCTTAATTGGTATTGTTACCAATCCCTACAAAATAACTCTTAAAAATTAACTTGTTAGCTATTGTTAGTCATCTGTTAAGAAACTATAAAGACCATGTATTGACTGTTAAGAACTTGTTACACCCTTGTTAGTTCTGTTAAGAATCTGTTAAGACCTCTGAAGAGATGTTAAGAGAATGTAATAGCTGTTAAGAGATTGTTAATGATATTTTAAAATTCTGCAAAGGGGATGTTACAGGGATGTTAAGGGCTACCAAGCAGATATACATCTTCTACAGATATTTTTCAGTTCCTTCAAAGACCCTAAAAAATGACTTGATAGTCCTATTTTATAAAAATTTTAAAATTCTGAATAATTACCTATACAGTCTTTTAAAAATACAGGCATAAACAGGCTTATAAGATACCTTGTTAGTACCGTGTTAGACCTTGTGAGATAAGGTCTGTGAAGATATTCCTGTTAAGTTTGTTAAAACAGTCTATATAGAGGCTTAGTATTCCCTAGTGAACACATATAGAGGGTATCATAGCTGACATAGAGATTAAGAGGTGTATAGGGGCTTCTAAGAGGGTGTAGAGGTACGGTTAAGGTGATTGTATAGGCTGTTAAGAAGGCTTGTTAGAAGAGTGTTTAGAAGGGCTATACAGAGGGCTATTAAGACCACTAGATAGTTACTAAGATACTGTATAGTACTATATAACTATATAGAGAGTAAGATTAAGAAGGCTATTAAGAAGGGTAGATATCTTATTCACATATGATGGTGACCCAGAGGTTGGGACAACCGATAAAATTTTATAAAAATTAAAAAGCCCCCGATTAAGGAGGCTCTTAAGATATTTTAAATCAGTGTTTCAAGAACTGTTTTTAATGATGACTTGGTTGTCTGATAAAAATGAGTAAATCCATTGTTATTATCGAATACCTGCATCATGATATCATCTCCCTTGATTGGGTACACTCGGATATCATAGTGAAAACCATTAAAGACACAAGAACCACTACAGAATGAGCTAAAGTCATCCACTGAGATATACTCTTCATGACCTGTGATTTTTATACAAACACCTTTACTCGGTCTCTTAGGGTTGATATCTTCCATCACAGACATACTCTGTCCACCAAGAGATACCATAGTGACCACTTTACGGTTCTTCTGTCTAAAGTAGATTTTAACTTTCTGTAAAGTGTCTTCATAGAACGGATAAGACTTCTCTACAAAGATTCCTTCTAATGGTTCTTTACCATTTACAATACCTCTGGTATGGCGTACTGAGAAGATAAGTTGCTCTAGCAGGTCAAGGCTTTCTTCGGAGAGTGCTTCTCGGATATCACTCCAGTCAAGTACTAGGTAGTTACCTTCAACATCTTTTAAGTTATCTTTTTCCATATCTATCACACCATTATCGTAAAACTTGGTAAGCTGGAACTGCAAACTTGTTGCCATTGTTCTTAATGAGGTCTTCTTCTGTTACTAAGAATGTAATCCCACATAAGTGTGTGTAGTGGCTATCATACTCAAATATTTTAAGTAAGTATTTACCATCGTGATAAACAGATTCTACTACACCTTTTGCAACAATCTTTCCAGTCTTGAAATCTTTAAGAGGGTATACATTACCAACTTTAGGAACTGTTTTCATCTCAGGTTCTTTTAGCTTCTCACCAACTTCTACATCACCTAGTAAGTTAGAACTTTCAAAAGCTATATGTTTCATATAAGCTTCTGAGCATTCCAAGATAAAGCAATGCACAAGAGCCTTAGCAGCATGTCTTGAACAATTCAACTTATCACAAATCTCTTTGTACATTTTATCTTTAGTTGAATTGTTAAGCATTGCTTTTTGAACTACTACTTTAATTTTCATAAGCTCTCCGAATAACCCTATTAAGCATCTCTAAAGTCAGCTTTCCAGATTCTAAATGTGGAATAACAAGCTTTAAAGCTTTTTCAACATCTTGCACAACATCTATTATACCCTCTTCATAGGCTTCTACGAGGATATCTTTTACACTGATATAGCCCTCATTGATAAGGATTTTCATATCAAAATCTTTTGATTGCTTGTTTAACTTACCTCTCCAATACCCATCAGCATTAAAAGATATCACTTCACACTCTTTAAAATCCATATCATCTGCATTGAATGGAGTAATTATTGTGCATTGGATTGGGTACTCTACACCAGTGGTGTCAACATCAAAAACCTTCACAGAAGTGAGTGGTTTCTTTGTTTTAGAGCAGTAAACTGTCAATCTTTTACCAATAAGCTCTTTCATTTCGCTACCTTCTAAGTTTCTACGAAGGGGCTATCAAGTAACCCCTCAAGTTACTACTCAGACTTTTCAGCCTTTTTATCGGATTTCTTACTAGTCTTCTTCTCAGCTTTCTGCTCAGGCTCCTTCTCAGAAGTTGCCTTGATAACCATATCAAGAAGCTCTGATAAGTCACTCTTCAGCAAAGTAACAGGCTGCTCATTGTAGAAGTTTTTGTCAAGATAAACTTTAAACTCTTCTATAGAAGGAAATCCAAAAATTGGTACAGGTGTCTTAATCATTACTTAGTTTCTCCATAGGCATCTTTCAAGATTGCCTTGTTAATCATTTCAGCGATTGCAAAACGAACACATACAGCTATAATTGTAGGTTGCATTCTTTACTTACCTCTTCAAGTTTAATCTCCGAGTCCTTAAGTCGTTTCTTAAGACCTCTGAATCTTAGTAGTGAGATGATGATACCAGCTAAAGGAACAGCATACAAGTACCAAACATCATATACCTTTGCAGTAATCTGTGTGATAGTCAAGTCTTGAGCTATGTAGCTGATTGCTGATACGGCTAGTAATGTTGACTAAGAAAGAAAACCAGTATCATAGCAATATTCAGACAACCTCTGGCAGTGGTGTTCATGCTTAATGCACTTATTCTTTTCGTCAACAACTCTGTTGTAGTCGTTTGTAAAATCTCTGTAGAAAGCTTTCAAGTATTCTTGAGTGTAGCCTTCAAAACAACCTGTACCGTACCAATAATCACCACCGAAATGTGCTATGATACCGGTATCTCCATTTGGTTTGGTTACTCTCAAAGAAGTATGATGACGAGTATCCTGATAATCTATTTTATATCTTTCTTCGTAAATCATTTTCCAACCCCTCTCAATCGTTTGTTCCACTCAAGGTCAACAAGCCTTTGCAGGACTTTCCCTCTAGGTGTTACACATTTTAGAATCTGCATCGTAGCAACGGTAAAAGTCACCTTCAGCGTGTTTACCATAGCATTTTCTGATATTCTGACTCCTACGATATTGTTCTAATAGGGACAGCTTGTAGTAATCTTCAACTGTAGTTAGTTTTTTCATTCTTTCACCATAGCGTTTCTGAACTGACGTTGAGTCTCTCTTGTGATTTCATTTGGAGTAAACCCTGCTTTCAACATATCTCTGAAAAGAGCTTCTAAGTGGTTCCTTTCAATGATGTAAACAGCATTCTGCACCGATGCTTTAAGTTCCTTCAGGTCACTGCTAATTTCTTCGCACTTACTAGCAAGCTCTGTACCAACCCTCTTAAAAACTGGCATAGTATGTGCATAACAGCCCTTATTAGTTTCCATGAAAAACTTAAAAGTTTCTTCAGAGTCCTTTAAAGCAATCCCTATAAAGTTCTTGTAAGCACCTGTGAAAGCTAAGGACTCAATCTCAGCGGTTGAGTATACAGTTCCTGCACACAGTCTTGCAGAAGTACTAAATGTGTGGTTTGGTGTAGTATCAAAGTCTAAGTTCTTCAGTGGTCGAAAATAGACTGTACCATTGTGTGAGACATATGTCACAACAGCCTCAACACTCTTCAAAGGGTTTTTGTTTAACATACAGAATAATTTTATCGTGTTCTTTTTACTTTAGGCATATCTATTTCTCCAGAAACTAAAAAGGGAACTACCTCTCGATAGCTCCCATTATAGTCAATATTTTATACTCGGCAAGAGTATTTCTTAGGCATTAATGCACTACGTTTGCTACTTTCTTCGCTCAACAATGCGATAAAGTCATCACCTTTACCTTTCCACGGGCTGAATGAAGGGATATGCTCACGAATAGCCTCAATAACCGTCTTAAGTGCTGTATTTTTCATCCACCAATCAGAATCTGCTGATGCCACTACGTAGAATCCACCTTCATCAGTCAGAATTGGCTCTGAGATACATGGAGAAATCAAAGTTGTGACAATTGAACCATTGTTCATGTAGTATGTACGCTTAATAACCTTTTCAAGAAGCTTGTGAAGGTCACCAAACAGTGTTACAAGTTCTTTGTGGTCAATGTCTTTTTCGAGGCTCGCTCGATACTTCAATAGTGCAGCATCAACCTCTCTGTCATTGAATTTGAAGTATTGTACTTCATCAACAAGGCAAACACTGATATTGTTGACATTCATAGTCAACTTACAGACTTTTGCAGGAGAATTGATACTTGGTTGAAAAAGTGCAACACAACCTTCAATGTTCCCAAAATGTTGGACTAGTGTTACTTGTGGGGTAATATTCTGTTGCTCTTCGGACATTACAGTTTCCTCATTAAATACTTTTTAAGTTGTGTGTTAGGTTTCTCAAAAACTTCTACAGAAGATATCTTTACAGATTCACCACGCATACCTGTATGTTTGAATATATAGTATTCTAACATCCCTATGTACTTTGCTGGTAAGTCATGTTTGACATACACTGTTACAGAATCTTCAAATTCTACAACCTTTGTACCATCTTTGTAGTTGAACTCTTTAGGATGGTTGTAGTTGTCAATATCGTACATTAAAAAGAGTCTTTTCCGTTGCATGTCAAGCTTATTGGTTAAAGACTCTTTGATATCTGAGAAGTTTTTGTAGACTACGACATGGAGCTTACTCATCGTTAAACTCTCTGACGAAGAAATAGTTGACTTTATTATTGCCTACCATAAGGTCAAAGCAGGTATTTTCAAAAGGCTTGTTGTAGGCATCGTATGAAGTGTACGTATCAGCTACTTGCTTAGTAGTGAGCTTTTTACTTGATGGGTTTAAGAGGCCACCATACAGTTTCTTGATAGCCTCTTCTACAACAGACCAGATGATTTCGTCAGTAATTTCTTCGTTACAGGTCAAGTTTCACGCTCTAGTGAGAAGTACACAAATAGGGAAAATAAACCTGTACTTTTGCTCATTAACGGATAACCTGTGAGACTTGAATTGCTTCAGTTACTGACAAATCACCTACCTTCTCCTCTTTTGATGAATGTAAAGGTCAGTTCAACAGGCTCTTTCTCTTCTGGCTCAACCGGAATGCCGTTAAGCTCATCACGGATTGATTGAGTTGTCCAGTCTTCCCCACCATCTGGATAATGGATTGCATAAAGTGGGAACTCCATGTCATACCAACCAAATACAGGGCATCCATCTGCATCATCTCGCATCCTACGTAGTGTGCTACCTGAGCCTGTAAAACGAAGGCTGATATTACCATTACACTCAAAAATTACTGCATCAGCAAGACCAGCGTCTTCACGACCATCATGCCCAAACGTGTCTAACTTTTACTTGAATCTCTTTATTCATAAAAACCTCTCTCTGCTTGTTCAATTTTTGCTCTTAAATTTTCGCAATGCTGTAGATGGTAGTTAGCTTCTTGTTCATGTGTTGCTAACTGCCTTTCCAGAACAGTTTTATAGTAACCTGCAAGTTGCTCTTTTGTCAATGGGTGCTCTGAAATAATATCAAGTCCACTTTCGCCAAGAGGGTTGAATTGTCCATGCTCATTGACATTGTAAGTCTCAAACTTGAATAGACCATTGTTAACAGACTCAATAGGTGACAGTTCAACAAGCTCTACAGTAAACCGTGTATACACCTTGTCACCTCTTGAAACTACATTATTTCCAACAATGCGTACAAGCGAGCCATTACGGGTGTACTTAAAAGTCCCAAAGTCACTAGCCCAAAGTTTCATAGCTTTCTCCTTAGAAAATAAAAAAGGCTCCCGAAGGAGCCTATGAAGATATTACTTTGGATATACACTGTCAAGATAAATGTCAGCTTCCATTCTTCGTCTATTTTTCAGACCGTTTGAAGTGACCTTCTCACCTTTGACTGTAATCTTGTTCCACCACTGCATAGCTTCTGCACAACCTACTTTATTACCAGCATTGTGGCGCTTGATAAATGTAGAGTCCTGCATAGCTGTGATACCGATGTTGTATGTTTCACTTACAAGTGCATCGAACTCATTCTGAGAAGTTGGAACCTTGATAGCTTTGTTCACTGCTGCAACAAACTTTTCAACATCTGCGAGAAGATACTGTTCAGCTTGTTCAGCAGTAATTTTTCATACCCATCTTAACAGGTTTTCCGTCAATACGGATTGTACCGTACCCGATTGTTGGGATTCCGGCAGAGTCTTTGTAAGCCTCTAACTTCAGACCTTCAAAGAACTTAATGGCATCTAAACCTTTTCTTGAGAGTTGCATTATGCCTCCCCTGTTGGGTTAACTGTAACTGTTGCCGCATTAGATGTTACAGAGCCACCTGCACCAGTCACTACGCAAGTGTAGCTTCCTGCATCAGCAGCAGTTGCACCTTCTTTGGTGTAAGTTGCAGTCGTTGCGTCTGGGATGTTTTCCTCACCCTTCTTCCACTGATAACCCGTTGCACCTGTTGCCACAACGTTGAGTGTCAATACCTCACCCTTCAGTGATTTCTTGATTAGTTGGCTGTTGAGTGATTACCGGTAAGTGCTTTAACAGTTACTGTTGCAGGGCTAGAAGTAACGGAACCACCTGCACCCGTTACAACGCAAGTATATGAACCTGCATCTGACTGGTAGTGCACCAGACTTGCTATAAGTAGCATTTGTAGCTGAAGGAATATTAGAGCCATCTTTCTTCCACTGATAGCCCGTTGCACCTGTGGCAGTCACTTCCAAAGCTAATGTTTCCACCCTCATTGATGGTCTGGCTAGAAGGTTGCTTGGTAATAACAGGTAGTGCGTTAACGGTAACTGTTGCTGCGTCTGAAGTAACACTTGTCCCAGCCTCTCCAGATACAACACAAGTATATGAACCAGCATCGGCAGGTACTACAGATTGTTTTGTGTAAGTTGCAGAAGTGGCACTGGAGATGTCCTCACCATCCTTCTTCCATTGATATCCAGTGGCATTAGTTGCAATAATACTTAGGGTAAGTGTACCACCTTCATTTACTGTTTGATTGGTTGGTTGCTGAGTAATTGATGGTGGCTTGATAGCATCCTTCAACTTAGCATTCAACATTGAGAACGGCTTAACTCTTGCCAACCATTCACAGTAAATTGTGTCAACATCTTTACCATTGATGATTGCATACTGCAAATCCATGAAGAAATCAGCAGTTCTCATCTGTGCACCAACACTGTAAAGCAATTCATCACTAAAAGGAACTTTGTAGTCTGGCTTGTAGTCAAACTTCTCAACTTCTGCGATATCAGCTTCAGGCCAATATGAACTATAGGTAAGCGGTAAAATAGCTTCTTGATATGTTCTAAAATCATATCTCTTACCAGCCTTTACGTTTGCAATGAAGCCCTTCACAAACTCTTTGAAGTCTGGGTAAGTTTTTGCTTTAATCATTTCTTTTTAGCCTCTAAATGTGCGTTTAATCTAAAATAACCTTTATGATGTGAAGATACATCACCAACAACAATACCTTTAATCTCATAACCCTTACCAATCACATATTGAATATCCATAAGAAATCTACCAAGACCAACAATATGAAACATTGGATATAATAGGTTTTCAGAATCTGGGATGTGCATTTCAGGGTTGTAGGCAGGTTGTTCACTCGTCGATGTGATATCTTCTTCAGGCCATTTACTTAGTCTCCATGTCAAAGGTGTTGGGATAACATCATTAAGATTATATCGCTCACCATTTTTCACAGAATTGATGTAGGATTGTAGGAAGCAGTAAAAGTCTTTTGCACTCTTAGCCTTCATTAAATATCCTTATAAATAGTAAAAGGGGTAATAACCCCTATCTACACTTAAGCTTTAGTCTTAAGTAGGTTCTTAAGTTTTTTGAGATTCATACTCTCATCAAACTTAAAACCAAATCCATTGACATAATCAATGAACTCGGATTTTTTACTAAGCGATAGCGCATAATCCATATCAAAGCTGTTACTTGTTTCTGCATCTGGACTAGAGTTCACATCAAATGAAATTTCTGTAGGCTCTTGCTTACTCTTTCTCATATTATCAACCAATAAACAGGTATAGTTTGCTGGATAGAAGTTCACACTCCCATCAACGTAACTATACTTATTATTGTGAATAAGGTTGGAAAATACCTTAAGAAATGTTTCTGAGTCATGGCATACAAGTTTAAATTGACTAGACTCTCCAAGAGCAACTAATGAATATGGACTTTCACTATCAAAGTCATAGTTTGGATTAGATGCAGTCACTGTTACGCGCATCAAATTATTAGCAATGGTCTTTTGTTTAAAAGAGTTTTTGAACATAGAAAAGACCTCTGTCACACTGGTTAACTAACTCTTTCAAGAGGTCATTAGCATACGGTGAATTAATTGATACAGAGCCGTCACTATTGTAATTAAAAGTTACTGTTAACATTTTTCAGTTCTCCTGCGATTTATGATTTTGCTGCAATAGAGAAACGAAGTAAACTCACTGGAAGAAACCATTAAGTGTTGTTCACTAGATTGAGCCATTGCCCTGAAATACATTCCAGTCAAAGCATCATAGTGACTATTCTTTCCAATTGAGGTTATATAACCATGACTCTTTGCAGTTTGATATAAATCTATAATATCTGCGATTTCTAATTGGGAACTACACATAGATAATCCTCTTGTCTTCTGTAATTTTGAAAGAACAGGTACAGACCAATTTCAGAGGATGAATAGTAGAGTAACTCTACCCTTTTTGATTCCTTACAGTGATTGGTATTCTTACCTTTCTTCGGTTTATTTGATTTTCTCATTAAGTCTCCTTTGTAGAACAAGGCAGACCTACAGCTTTAAGTAAGATGGTACAGTAATCCATACAACAAGTCAAGAACTATTACAAGTTAAAAAAGTTGTTGACAAAGTACTTGACAAGGTGTAGGCTTATAAATACTTAGAAGATAACTTAAAAGGTTCCTCTAAAAAGGCTATTTAAACAGATATCTTTCTGGATATCTATCTTTTATCTTAAAAGCCTTTTAAGAGGTCTTATAAGAGGCATACCAATGAAAAACAGAACAAACAAAGGCCAGTTTAAAAAAGGCCAGTCTGGAAACCCATCTGGAAGACCAAAAGGCTCTCGTAACAAAAGCTCGCTCGTAAAAGCTCAACTGACCATTGATAATTCTGCTGAGTTCGCTGCAAAGCTGTTTGAGGCGATTGTTACAAGGGACGCGGCTAAGCTTGCAGAGTTCGGGTTAAACACAGATGACGTAACCATCAAGAGTATGATTGAGGTCGGTAAAACTATCTTTACTCACTCAGCAGGTGAGATGAAAGCACTTGCAGCAGACACTAAGAAGACTCCTGATAATGGTGGTCAACAACAGACAGATAACAAACCAACGTTCTCTGCTGTAGCGACTCTCAAAAAATAATCTTAAAAGGTGTTGACAGACTCTACAAAGTTGCTCTAAAGTCTGTCACATCAACAAACAAATGAGAGAAGAGAGTAAAATATGAGCGAATTATTTAAACATGCGCACCTTCATGCAGGTCGAACTGAAAATGGTGCTGTAAACCATACTTCATCAATGTCTGCTCTTGTAGACTTTTACAAAGCTGCTGGTTCAAGCCGTAGCAACGTAGAAATCTTACCAGACCTGTTCTACAAAGCTTTGCGTGAGGATGTTGATGTTGCAGTTCGTATTTTGCTTCATATGCGAGATGTACGAGAAGGTATGGGTGAGCGTAAAGCCTTCAGAACTGTTTTGCTTCAAGCAATTGAAGACAAAGTTTTAGAGTCTACGCAGGTTCTTCGCATTATGGATAAGATTGCAGAACTTGGTCGTTTTGATGACTTCAAAATCTTCGTAGGTACTCGTTTCGAGACAGATGCCTTCAAACATTTAGAAGCAGCATTACTAGACCCTGCAACAGCAGGTTTGGCGGCTAAGTGGTTGCCACGAGTCAAACCACGTCATAAGCAGTTTGTAAAACGTTTCTGCAAGTTTGCCAACTTGAGTGAGAAAGAGTACCGCACACTGTTGTCTGCACTATCTGATACAGTTGAGCAAAAAATCTCTGCTAATGAGTTTGGTAAGATTGACTACAGTAAGATTCCTTCACTTGCTGCTGCACGTTACCAAAAACTGTTTAACCGTAAAGATGGAGAGCGTTACAAAGCTTACATCGAGTCCTTATCAAAAGGTGAGACTAAGATTAACGCTGGTGCTGTTTACCCATACGATGTGATTAAATCTGTCAAGTATGGTAATGCAGATGTTGCTAATGAGCAGTGGAAAGCACTACCAAACTGGATGGCAGAAGGTGAAAACATCTTGTGTATGTCTGATGTATCAAGTTCAATGTCTTGGGTGAATTTTGGCTCCATTACTGCTCTGGATATTGGTGTATCACTTGCCTTGTATGTAGCAGAACGCAATACAGGTTGCTTTAAGAATGAGTTAATGGTTTATTCAACAAACCCTCACTTCATCGAACTGAGTGGTGATTTACGAAACCGTCATCGTCAGGTGATGCGACACGTTGAATATGGCTCAACTAACTTACAAGCAGCTTTTGACCGCATTCTTGAAACAGGTAAGAGAAACAACTTGACTCAGAAAGATATGCCAAGTAAGCTTATTATCTTCTCTGATATGGAGTTTAATCAGGTTGATGGTGCAAATGGTCGTACAAACTTTGAAGCAATTCAGAGTAAGTACAAAAAAGCTGGATACGAAATGCCACAACTAGTATTCTGGTACTTAGCAAACCGTAATGGTACTTGCGAAGTATCTGTTAAGGATAATGGTGTAGCAATGGTATCAGGGTTCTCTCCAGCCACTTTAAAAGCTCTGCTTGGTGGTGAGAAGTTTGACCCAATCAGCGTAATGCTCAAAGCAGTAATGCTTGACCGTTACATCTGGTAAAAAAAGTTTTAAAAAGGGTATTGACAATGTGTTTGATACCCTTTAATATGTTCTACATAGAAACGAAATGAGAGCTTTTCTAAGATACTGAAAAATATTTTAAAAAAGTTCTTGACAACCACTAAAAAATAATGTTAAAGTGTTTACATAGAGTTTGAAAAGTTTATCTCTGTTTAGCTCAGCTTGGTAGAGCGTTCCGTTTGGGGCGGTAAGGCCGGAGGTTCAAGTCCTCCAACAGAGACCAAATTAATGTTCCAGTAGACAAAATGGTAAAGTCACCACTCTTTCAAAGTGGATATCTGAGGGTTCAAATCCCTTCCTGGAACGCCAGTTTTGACAGAAGACCAATTACAGCAAACTTAATCTTATTCATCTGAAGGTAAATCGGACAAAGAAGAGATTTGGTCTGGTCATTAAGAATTGCGGGTATAGAGAAAGGGCGTCTCACATGTCTCATTAGCATGGTATCGGCAGGTTCGACTCCTGCACCCGCCTCCAATTTTACAGAAGACCGTATTCAGCAACAAACTACTTTTTGTCGGATAAAAGAAAAACACGGTCTGGTAATGTATTAAGGTTAGGAAGCACATAAGGTATGTGCGGTCGCCTGTTAAGCGAATGGCACAGGGTTCGAATCCCTGACTAACCGCCAAATTAAAATGTGTCGTTATCCCGTAGATGGTAGCGGTGGGGACTGTAAATCCCTTGTCATTGAGACTCGGTAGGTTCGACTCCTACACGGCACACCAATAGAGGCTATGTAGTTTAACTGGAGAAAATACTCCCCTGTCACGGGAGATGATGTGAGTTCAAGTCTCATCGTAGCCGCCAAATTATAATAAGTATTTCAAAATGATGTTTTGAGAGGGCTATTTAGCCCCTCCCTTAAAGAGTTCTTACGAGTATTCTTTAAAGGAGCAGAAGACCAAATTCAGCAAGTACGTATGATATTTTCAAGCCAATTTAATTTTGAAAAAATTTAAAACTTGGTCTGGCTCAACAAATTTACAGAAGACCGTTTACAGCAAAACTTAAACAATCTATTTCTCCGGTAAAGAAAAGGCGAAGGTTCGATTCCTTCACTCGGCAGATGTCGAGTTGGTGTAATGGTAGCACTTAAGATGATAAACAACGGTCTGGTAATTATCTTTGTAGATAAGTTATTAAGCTTACCTGTGAGTATGCGACCACAAAGGGTGAAAGGGTAAATTCTAGATTTAAACCCAAAAAGGCACATCGCTACAGACCTTAAGCAAGTCTGGGTAGCTTATCTACAAAGATAATTTAATGGAAGTGTAGCAGAATGGTGATGCGGCAGACTTTTAATCTGACAGGCGATGGGTTCGAATCCCTCCACTTCTACCAAATTCACCCTTAACTGAGAAACACCTGCGCGGCTGGAAACACCCACTCAACAGTTTCTCTAACTAGGGTACTTATTATGGTTCAGTCGCAGATAAGGTAATGCAGGGGTTTCATAAGCCCTATGAATGTGGGTTCGATTCCCATCTGAACCTCCAAGCTGGTATAGTTAAGAAGGTTATAACACTCCCCCTGATAAGGGAACATCGGTGGTTCGATTCCACCTACCAGTACCAATTTCAATAAAGTTGTTGACATTAAGATGTGACTACTTTATAGTAACTAAAAATAATTCATAATATGTATAATTCAAACACCAATACATGAGCGTTAGACGTAACACAATGTGGGGAAATTTGTTGTACATATTCTGAATAGTTTTCGTTGCGTAGCGTCTATTTTGCAAATTTAAAATAAATGCAAACGACAATGTTTTTCTGGCAGTAGCTTGATAGGCTAAACACCAGTGAGGTATTCCAATCCCTCATCAAAGAATTTGGCGTACTAGCCCACGGTATGATTAATAAGGTGGGCATCTTTAAGGGCTTTCTAAGAGAGTCTTTAAAGATTAATGCACCCTTAGTTCAATTGGATAGAGCAACGGTCTTCTAAATCGTTAGTTACAGGTTCGAATCCTGTAGGGTGTGCCAATTAGTTAGCAGATTACTTAGACGACCTAAGCGGGTCGTTCCTGTAGGGAGGTGGTCTGTATCTCATGTTTTCCAGAACATGTAAATAATCTGAGAAGGGGCTTTACAGTGTTGAGATAATACGGTAAGCTTCGAATTATAATGTGGGACGATGTTAAGACTCTAAGGCATGAGCAACGGCCTCCAAAACCGTTTCAAAGGGGTTCAACTCCTCCGTCCCATGCCAAAGTCTTATTAGGGGTAGGTAGCGGCTAATGGCAGCCAAACAGTCTTGAAAACTGTTGCCACTGTAGAGATACGGTGAGGGTTCGACTCCTTTACTTACCGCCTAATAAGATTTACACCGTCCATGCTTGCTCGCATTTTCGGTTTATCCCTCGTGTATTGTCGTACACACTGATAAAGCACCTAGTAGGTGTCACGGAGAAGAGATAATATCAAGCTCTCCAAAGGTTCTAGTCACCGGATTAAACAAGACTATGCAAAGACCAAATTAGGTCTTTTTAGAGGGCTTCTAAGGTTATTACAGCTTGTTGTGGAACCTTGTTGCTTAGGTTCTTAGAAGTTCTCTAAAAAGATTTAATGCACCTATAGCCCAATTGGTAGAGGCAGCAGACTTAGAATCTGCTCAGTGTGAGTTCGAATCTCTCTAGGTGTACCAAATTAATGCAGGTGTAGCAAAATGGTTATGCGGCTGACTCTTAATCAGTAAGACGATGGGTTCAATTCCCTCCACCTGTACCAAAATTGGGGTCATAGTTTATATGGTTAAAATTCGAGTTTTGCAAACTTGGGAACTGAGTTCAATTCTCAGTGACTCCACCAATTAGTGCATCCATAGTTTAAACGGGAAAATTACAGTCTTCCAAACTGAGGTTGAGGGTTCGATTCCCTCTGGATGCTCCAAATTAATGCTCCTATCGTATAATTGGCTATTACGGTTGCCTTGTAAGCAACTTATCAGGGTTCGAATCCTTGTGGGAGCACCAATTCAGAGGTCAAGTGAAAGACCACTTTGAGTCAACTGAAGACCGTAACAAATTCCACGGAGTTGAGTTAGTGGCACAACTTCAGACCTCTTTCACACTCGCTTAGTTTATATGGTAAAACATCACCCTTACAAGATGAAGAAAAAGGTTCAAGTCCTTTAGTGAGTACCATGTTCCAGTATCCCAATTGGCAGAGGATGCAAGCTCAAACCTTGTACTAGTGACGGTTCGAATCCGTCTTGGAACACCAATTTTAGGAGAACACTATGAGTAATAAGTCAATTGCAAAAAAAGTTTAGAGCGTCATATCTAAACAGACGTAAAAGCAAAGTTTGTGAAAAACTGTATGGTGTTCTCGTAGGTAAGCAGGATTAGTTCAAATGGATAGAGCAACAGTCTACGAAGCTGTTAATAGGGGTTCAAGTCCCTTATCCTGCGCCAGATAAATAAGAGAGATTTATGCAAACATTAATCGTCGTTGAACATGAAAATTCCAATAGTATTGAGTTTGTAAGGGTTCCCACTATAGATACCCACATTTTCTTGAAAGTCGGCTGGGAATGTGACCCAATAAAAGTACAAAAATTTATTGGTCATTACTTTGGTGGGAGACAATTTAAAAGCGTCAATTTTGAGACAGCTTTACCAGAAAACTCAGAAACAGATAATAATGTTTACCTCCTTACTAGGATTAGACAATGAGATATTTGAAGTATGCTTCATGGATTTTCTTAGCTTTATTAGAGCCATTTGCAGCAATCTTAGCAGTTATCTTAGCACCTTTTGTAGTTCCATTCTACAGTGAGAAGAAAGGACACTTACCTTTCGGGTTCAGATGGATGGAAACTTATGACAACCCAATTGATGGTGATGAAGGTCATATCGAACGATGGGCTAAGATTAGAAAGATTGGTAAGCTTGGTGTCTATATGCAGAGAGTTGGTTGGCTCTGGAGAAACAAAGCTTATAACTTCTCTTACCATGTGTTAGGAAGAGATGTAAAAGATGTTACTAAGTGGAAAGGTAATATCAACGTAAGTTCTAACCCTGAAGATAATCAGACAGGTTATCTCCTAATGTGGAACAGCAATGCTTGGGGATTATTCGCTTTTATCCCATCAATTAAAGTCTTTGGTAAACAGTTTTACTGGAGAATTTATATTGGGTGGAAGCTAAAAAGTGTTGTCCCAGAAGAAAGAGCATTCTCAAGGGAAAGAGTTATGTTGGCATTCTTTATTCATCCACTAAGAAAGTAAAGATTTAAAGGGGATTAGTTTACAAGGTTAAAACCTCGGTCTTTGAAATCGAAGAAGTTGGTTCAATTCCAACATCCCCCGCCAATGCTCCATTACTCCAATTGGCAGAGAGGCCAGACTTAAAATCTGTGTTATGTATCGGTTCGAATCCGATATGGAGTACCAAATTTAGCGGTATAGCATAACTGGCAATGCAGCAGTCTCTGAAGCTGTCTTATTAAGGTTCAAATCCTTATGCCGCTGCCACTTCTAAGGGTTCTTACGAGAGTCCTTAAATGTGGCCTTATCATAAATGGTAATGACCCATGCTGTGAACATGGTCTATACGGGTTCAAATCCCGTAGGTCACCCCAATTTATAGTCCAAGTAGCTTATATGGTTAAAGCGCGTGTCTGAAAAACATGAGAAGAGGGTTCAAATCCCACTGGACTACCAATTTCAAAGGTGCTTAATGAAAGAGATGACAGAACAAGGTAAGGAGATTTTTAATCTCTTAAAAACCGGTAGAGGGTTTTCTAATCCCCTTATTACTGGTGCAGCAGTTCTCGGTGGAACCGTAGCTGCCTCTACATCACTTGTAAGCTCTATTAGCTCTGTAACAGACCCTACAATAAAGGATAAACTTGTTGCTGCTGGACTTACAACAGTTCTGCTTAACAGCTTTACAACGAGTCTGACAAGTACTACATCAACTACCAAAACGCTGACGGATTACGGTCAAAAGTCCATTGATGAGTTTTCATCACGTATGCAGGTAGCAAAAGGTTATTCTAATGTTATGGGTGCAGCAGGTGAACAAGTCGGTTGTACACCATTTAGTGGTATTATGGGTGTTGCTACAGAGTATGGTCAAAAAGCTATTGATATGATTAACAGTGCACTAGACGGTGTTAATGATGTATTAAGTGACTTACAAGATGCTATTGACAAAGGTCTTGATACTATTTCTGATTTAGCTAACCAAGCTGTTAGTAAGATTAATGAAGGTATTTCGAAGATTACAGCTTATGCAGATGAAGTTGTGCAGATGATTGAAGAAGAAGCTGCCCTTATTGCAGAGTACCTTAAAACGAATATCAATGGGTTCTTAGCAGGTATCTTACCAGACTGGTTTGACGATGCTTGTAAAACTGGTGTGATTGACACTATTGCAACACCAGAAATGAAGAACGCATTACAGAAATAATGGAAGATTAACCCTAAAAGGTAAGGGAGCAGTTTGCTAAACTGCCAGTAACTGAGAAATCGGTGTACCAGTTCAAGTCTGGTATCTTCCTCCAATTTGAATCCGTGACAGAAATGGCTATGTGCCTGTCTGCAAAACAGGTTTATAAGGGTTCGAGTCCCTTCGGATTCTCCAAGTTATTTTACTCTCTCTCAATTAAAATAATAATAATGCCCTGCTATAAGTATTCTTCCTTTCGCTACCGAAGAGTATTTTTAGACAGGGCTTTTTTACAGAGTTATACTTTATAAGAAGACTTATACAGTATGTCTCTGACGTACATTGTGGTTTCTCCTTGACGGTCTCTGTACCGTCTTTTTTAAGGGGAAACATGGTTAATTATTTGGAGAAAACATAATGAGTGAGACCGTTTATAAAGAACTTTATGAAGCTAATAAGAAGCTAGAATTTATGCAGAACACTATCATGGCAATTGCAGACAGATTATCTGTAGCAACAGGTATTGATATTAAAGAGGCATCTATGGATGCACTTCTTGATGCTGTTGATGCAAAGTTCGAAGTTAAGAAAGAAGAGACTGCTACAGACTCTGAATAATTCTATTTGCGGAGGTGCTTAATGGACTTAAATGCTGTTAAGCAGAAGCGAGTGGAAGACGTTAGGAAAGTCCTAGCTGGAGAGTTGGGGCTTTCTGATGAAGTAAAAGAAATTATCAAATCATTCGGTAAAGACCCCTCTAAATTCCTTCCAACTCAAATTCTGACTTTATTAAGATACACACCAGACCAAGTTAGACTTATCTTCAAATTGATGACTGATAAGAATTATGTAGCCCCTCAACCGGGTTCTCAAGAGGTGTTTTTAAATACTAATGCTGACTTGGTTTTATATGGTGGTGCTGCTGGTGCTGGTAAAACTGCTGCATTGTTAATGGACTCTTTAAGATTTATTGAAGACCCTAACTATAATGCTGTATATTTCCGTCGAAATACAACACAGTTACAAGGTGGTTTATGGCCTGCTGCAAAGAAACTATTTGGTAAGTTTGGTGGGATTCCTCACGAGCAGAAAATGACTATCACATTCCCTTCTGGGGCAACTATTAAGTTCACCTACTTAGAGCTTGAAAAGCACGCTGAAGGTCATCAGGGTATTGAATACTCAGCTATTTACTTTGACGAAGGTACACACTTCTCAGCTTCACAGATTTCATACCTACAGACCCGTCTACGTTCTGGTGCTGAAGGGGATTCATACATGAAGATTTCTATGAACCCAGATAGAGACCACTTCATTTATGATTGGGTAGAGCCATTCTTAGATGAAGAAGGTTACCCAGACCCTGAGAAATGTGGTCGTATTCGTTGGTATGTTATGAATGATGGTGTGATGGTTTCTGATTGGGAGAGAGACAAGATTCTTGAAATGTTCCCTCTTGAGATTCCTCAGACATACACCTTCATCTCTGGTACGATTGATGATAACCCAATTCTTGACTTCTTGGAACCTAAGTATCGTGGTAAGTTGGAAAACAACACACCTGTAAACGTTGCAAGACTTCGTTTCGGTAACTGGAAGGCTCGTGCAGAAGGTTCAAACTATTGGCAAAGACAATGGTGTGAGATTGTTGATTCACTACCAGAAGATGTGTTTGATGTCAGAGCATGGGACTTAGCAGCGACTTTACCATCTGAAATTAACCCTAACCCAGACTGGACAGCGGGTGTTAAGATGGGTAAATCTAAAAAAGACGGTTGCTATTATATCATTGATGTAGTAAGATTTAGAGATAGACCCTCTGGAGTCGAAACACAAATTAATTTGACTGCTGAAAGTGACGGTAAGCGAACTGGTATTTTTATCCCTCAAGACCCAGGCGCTGCCTGGTAAATCCTATGCAACATCCCTCATCAGGAAACTTGCCGAGAAAGGTTATCGCGCAAGAGCTAAACCAACAAATAAAGATAAAGTTACCCGCTTTGCGGGATTTTCTGCTGCTTCTGAAGCTGGACTTGTAAAAGTCTTGAGAGGTAGCTGGAATGAAGCTTACTTCCAAGAGCTTGAAGGCTTTTGTGGTGATGGTAAAACTAAAGATGACCAAGTGGATGCTACCAGTGATGCTTTCAACAGTCTTAACGAAGTTAAATTATTCAAGCCACCATCAATGGGTGCTCACACAGACTTAGTGAGAGGGAACCCATATGAGGGGCTTAGACGTTGATAGCTAGGTGAGAAGAATGGCAGATATTACAGAAACACAAGAAAGCTTACCACCATTTAGAATGGGTGAAGTAGGTTCTTTGGGTCTGAAGGTTAAGAATGGAAGAATCTATGAAGAACCTCGTCAGGCACTAAGGTTCCCTGAAAGTATTAAAACTTTCCAATTAATGATGCGTGACCCTGCTGTAGCAGCATCTGTAAATATTATTAAGATGTTTGTCAGAAAAGTCAACTGGAGATTCGTACCTCCAAAGGGAAAAGAGCAAGACCCTAAAATGCTTGAAAGAGCAGACTTCTTTAATTCTTTAATGGATGACATGGAGCATGATTGGGCAGATTTTATTAACTCTGTAATGTCATTCTGCACTTATGGGTTCTGTGTTAACGAAAAGGTTTATAAGAAACGTCAGGGTAAAAAAGGAAAGTACCAGTCAAAATTTGATGATGGTCTAATTGGGTGGGCTAAATTACCAATCAGAAACCAGTCAACACTTGATAAGTGGTATTTTGACGAAGACTTTAGAAAAGTTACTGGTGTTAGACAGAATCTGAGAAATGTTTCACATATTGCTGGAGCAATCAATCTTGGAGAGAGACCTCTAACAAGAAAACTTCCACGAGCTAAGTTTATGCTGTTTAAGTATGACGATGAATATGGAAATCCAGAAGGTCGTTCACCATTACTTAATGCTTATGTACCGTGGAAATATAAAGTACAGATTGAAGAGTATGAGGCTGTTGGTGTTTCAAGAGACTTAGTAGGTATGCCAAAGATTGGTTTACCACCAGACTATCTAGATGAAAATGCAGAACCTGAAAAGAAAGCTTTCGTACAATACTGCAAAACTGTTGTTAATGACATGATTGCTAATGACAGAGCAGGTTTAATCTGGCCTAGATATATCGACCCAGATACTAAAGAGGATATTTTTGAGTTCTCATTAGTTTCTAGACAGGGTGCTAAAGCATATGACACAGGCTCTATCATTGACAGATATTCTAAGCAGATTATGATGGCATTTATGTCAGATGTTCTTGCTATGGGTCAGTCAAAATACGGTTCATTCTCTCTTGCAGATTCTAAGACAAGCTTATTAGCAATGTCAGTAGATATTCTGCTGAAGCAAATTAAGAACGTAATTAACCGTGACTTAGTTGCACAGACTTATGCTCTTAATATGTGGGATGATGAAGAACATGTGCAAATCACATATGATGATATTGAAACTCCAGACCTTGAAGCAATTGGTTCTTATATTCAGAAGACTGTTGCAGTAGGTGCTTTGGAAGTTGACAAAGAGCTATCTAACAAACTTAGAGAGCATATTGGTCTTCCTCCTGCTGATGAGTCTCAGCCAGTATCTGAAAAGCTTTCTCCGAATAGCCAAAGCCGTTCAGGAGATGGTTATAAGACCGCTGGAGAAGGTACTGCAAAGACACCTTCAGCGAAAGACCCAAGCACAGCAAATAAGGCAAATAAATAATGGCTGAAGTTATCTCTATTTCAAATGCTACACGAGTGCATTCGTATAGAGGTGTCCTTATCATTACTGATAAGTTATCTGTAGAGGCTGGCTCAAGGGTCAGCCTTTCAGGTTATGTTAGTGATGGTGGAATCTCTGACGTTTTCACTATTTGCAGGTTACTTGATGCACCAATGAGTGGAAAATCGTTTATTTCAGGAAATTGTAGTGAAATTGTTAAAATTACCATTTGACAGTTCATGCCTTTTGGGTGTAAAGTTATATAACTGCGAGAATAAACGTATCAATGTTAATAGCATTGAAGCCTCTTTCATTACCCTCGACACTGCATTTCAATCTCCAATGATAGTTAATAAAGAAACAAACAGACTTGAATACATTTTTTCTACAAAATAGATTACTAAAGTAACTTGTTCAAAGGTAAAGTATATGATATGATTGTAAATGTGGTAGATGAATCTGGTAACCATTCAACAGTCCTTAAACAAAAAGTAAGGTTTAATTAATGGGAACATTAACTATTGATGGTAAGAATAAAATCCTCGCCACGCTAACCCCAACGACTATTATTTTACACAATGTAGACCCAACGGCAGACCCTACAGCAAATAAGGTTACTCATCCAGTGGCTATTTATTTTTCTGAACCGGATAATGGCTTAATTGCCTCAGAAGACACAGTTAATATTACTGTCCCAGCTTCTGCAACGGTCTCACACTATAGCTTGTGGGATGCCAACGATAAATGCGTGGCAACTGGTGCTCTTAGCAAACCTCAATTCTTTGCTGAAGAAGGTATCTATGTTATCTCTTCAGTCTCTGTAGATTTAAACAAATAGGGTGAGTAAAAATGAGTTCGAATATCTTCAGACTTGCTGATAGATTATTCAACCAACCTTTACTAGCCACTGAATCATTAGCTCACTCAGCAGCAACTTATGTGAATAACAGATTGCTGGGTGATGTCCAAGCAGCAGTAAACTTTGATAAACCCAAAGGTGAAGCAAGAAGTCTTTTAAAAGTAAAAGATGATATTGCTATTATCCCTATTATGGGTGGCTTAACTCATCGTATGACATTCATTGATGCAATGTGTACAGGTGGTTTAAGCTCTTATGAAGGTTTACGCAGAGGCTTTGACGAAGCTTTAGCAGATGAGTCAATTAAGACTATTGTTCTGCATATTGATTCCGGTGGTGGTGAAGCTTCAGGTTGCTTTGAATTAGCACGTCACATTATGGCTTCAAGAGGCCAAAAGAAAATTATTGCTTATGTAGATGAGTTCGCTTGTTCCGCTGCATACGCTCTTGCATCTTCTGCTGAAGAAATTATTGCATCACCAGATGCAGATGTTGGTTCTATTGGTGTAATCATGGTTCATCAGGAATTAACTAAGGCATTTGAAAAGAATGGCGTAACAATTAACGTCATCAAAGCTGGTGAGTTTAAAGGTATGGGTTCACCATTCCAAGCACTTTCAGAAGAAAGCAAAGAAAGACTTCAAAAGAGAATTAATGATACCTACGCAACCTTTACAGGTTTTGTAGCTGAATCTCGTAATCTCTCTGAAGAAGCTGTAAAGAATACTGAGGCGAATGTTTATTCTGCTCAGGAAGCTCTTGAACTTGGTTTAATTAACTCAATCATGTCTCAAGATGATTTCTTAAATTACTTACAAGGTTCTGAAGAGGCTCCTGTAAGTTTAAACGTTAACAATTCAGGTGAAGAAATGACTGAACAAGAAAAGCAAGAACTAGAAGCTTTGCGTCTTCAGGTTGCTCAAATGAAAGCCAAAGAACAGGAAGCTGCTTTGTCAGATTTGACTAATAAGATTTCTGCTTCTGCTGAAGCTTTTGGATTTGATGCAAAAGAAGCTGCAACAACTATTTTAGGTGCTGGTCTTGATAACCCTCTGAGTGTTCTGTTTATGAATGCTATGGAAGGTGCTAACCAGAAACTTAATGAAACTATCGCGTCCCACGCTTCTGCAATGGAAGAAAAAGAATCAGAAATTACCAAGCTGAAAGAAACTGCTGGTGCTGTTCTTGAACATTCCAACGCTATGGAAGAAATGGGTAATGACGGCGAAGCTGATTTGGTTGAAGAAGAAAACGAACCAGCTAAGAATGCTTCCGAAGACACCGCTGAACAACGCAAACTGGCTCTCCAGAATGCTCTAAAATCTCTTATTAAATAAGGAACACAATAATGGCATATGAAGGTTTTACTAAGCTAGGTAAAAGAGAACCTCTGAATGATATCATTCTTTGGGAACAGATTACCCCAACAGGCCACTCTCGTAAAGAGTACACTCCAGTTGCTTCAACAGAATACCGTGTAGGTGAAGTTCTGAAAGCAGATGGTACTAAAGTTGCAGCAGGGGAAGAAACTCAGGCTGATTCTGTATGTATCGTTAACTTTTATGCAGACCTGCAACTGTCTTACCACGGTCAGTTGAAAGTTGTTGGTATTTACCGTGATGCAGAACTGAAAGACATGCTTACTCTTGAGTCTGGTGTTAATGCTGAGAACGTCAAGAAAGCTCTGGCTGCTAAAGGTATTGATTTCGTACCAACTGGCCTGTAATAACAATAATAAGACATTCTGGAGAATTTTACAATGTTGACTAATTCTAGAAAAAAGCAGATTTTTCCTTGCTGACCTGACTGGTGAAGTCCAGTCTATCCCAAATACTTATGGGTATATTTCCAACTTAGGTCTGTTCCGTTCAGCACCAATCACCCAAACTACTTTCCTTATGGACTTGACTGATTGGGATGTTAGCTTGCTTGATGCGGTAGACCGTGATAGCCGTAAAGCAGAGACTAGCGCACCTGAGCGTGTTCGTCAAATCAGCTTCCCAATGATGTACTTCAAAGAAGTTGAAAGCATCACTCCTGATGAAATTCAGGGTGTACGTCAGCCAGGCACTGCAAACGAGCTTACTACTGAAGCTGTAGTACGTGCTAAGAAGCTGATGAAGATTCGTACCAAGTTCGATATTACTCGTGAGTTCCTGTTTATGCAAGCTCTGAAGGGTAAAGTTGTCGATGCTCGTGGTACTCTGTACGCTGACCTGTACAAGCAGTTCGATGTTGAGAAGAAGACTGTTTACTTCGACCTTGACAACCCTAATGCGGATATCGACGCTTCTATTGAAGAACTGCGTATGCACATGGAAGATGAAGCTAAGACTGGCACTGTAATCAACGGTGAAGAAATTCACGTAGTTGTTGACCGTGTGTTCTTCAGCAAGCTGACTAAACATCCTAAGATTCGTGACGCTTATCTTGCACAGCAGACTCCGCTGGCTTGGCAACAGATTACTGGTTCTCTGAGAACTGGTGGTACTGACGGCGTTCAGGCTCATATGAACACCTTCTACTACGGTGGTGTTAAGTTTGTCCAGTACAACGGTAAGTTCAAAGACAAGCGCGGTAAGGTTCACACTCTGGTGAGCATTGATGGTGCAGCAGCAACTGTTGGTGTTGGTCATGCCTTCCCTAACGTTTCTATGCTGGGTGAAGCAAACAACATCTTCGAAGTGGCTTATGGTCCATGTCCTAAGATGGGTTACGCAAATACACTTGGTCAGGAACTGTACGTATTCGAATACGAAAAAGACCGTGACGAAGGTATTGACTTTGAAGCTCACTCTTACATGCTGCCATACTGTACTCGTCCTCAGTTGCTGGTAGATGTTCGTGCTGACGCCAAAGACTAATATTCTTAAGGAGGGTTATTAATGTGTTATACAGGCGACCCAGCCAATAACCCTCTTGATAGAGTAAGAATCCTCTGCACAGACACTAATAATGATGAAATTCTTATTGAGCAGTCTGTGCTAGAGTGGTTCTATCTAGAATCTGGAAAGGATGAAAAGAAAGCAGCCATCAAAGCTCTTAAATATTTACTCTTTCAAGTAGCCAAGATGGGAGATGAGAAGGTTGGTGGTGTTTATTTACGTAACTCTTCCAGATTCAAATCTCTGAAAGCTGTTTATGACGACCTTGTTAAAAGCTCTGTTTCAGGACTACCCTATGCAGGTGGTATTAATCAGTGCGACATTGATATGCGTCGTCAGAATCCTTGCTCTGTCAAGAAATACACAGAATATGGTGATGCTGCCAGATACGAAGGCAGAGATTACTGCAACCGTGTTAATGGCGTATTTATTATCGAGCGAGATGAATAATGGTTAAAAGGGTTATTCACCCCCGCTAGAGCAAAATTAGTCGGGGCTATGAAGAACTTGCAAACGGCTAATGCTCAAGTTGGGTATTTTCAAGAACAAGGTCAACATAGCTCTGGTTTTTCTTATCCTGCTTTAATGTATTTACAAGAAGTTATTGGGGTTCCCTCAGCTTCTGGTAAAGTATATCGTAGGTTGTTTGAAATCACTATGATGCTAAACAAACAGACCTTGTTAGAGCAGACTAAGAAGAATCTATATAAGCAACTTAGCAGTCTCAACACAGACCCTTCAAATACCTTAGAAGCATTTGCAAAGAATGCTCAAAAGGCAATTAAAAGAGGTTTTGGTAATTCTGCTATCCTCCCTCCTAACGCACCTTCCACAGTCAAGAAAAAAGGCTTTAATGCACCTCTTGTTGAGACAGGTGACTTAAGAGACAACCTTGCTTATAAAATTTCTACTAAGAAGGGTATTTAAAAATGAGACTCTTAAACAGACACAGCTTTGTAGTAAAGCGTAAAGTCTCTGAAGATGGTTATTATAATGATGATGGTGATTGGGTAGCTTCACAAGATATTGTAGAGGTTAACTGCAAAGGTAATATCCAGCCATATATCAAAGGTTCTGTAAAGAATGGTACACAGATTGCTTTACCGGAAGGTATTAGGCTTACCGATACAAGAATCCTGTATACCACATATAAACTTAGAACTTCAGATGATGTAGAGTGGAATGAGTCTGATATTGTTATGATTGATGGTCATGAGTATGAAGTATTTATGACTATGGATTGGTCACAGCAATTAGCCCATACGTCCCATTATGAATATATCATTATTAGAAGGGATAAAATGAATGCAGTTAGAAACAGCAGAACTTGAAAAAGGTCTAGTTAGAACCTTAGTGGATGTTATTGGTCACAGACTAGCTCGTGATAAAAATAATAGACCAAATGTAATTAGAGCTTACCCTTCTGATAACTCAAATGACAAAGGTTTAAAACCTGACCAGCCATTCATTACCGTATATTGTCAAGATGCTGCAACACCTTATGGTTGGGTTCTTGATAAATTTGTTGAAGATGATGTAGTTTGCTACAGAATTGCTTTTCAGATTCCTGTATTGATTACGGTAAATGGTAAGGGTGCTCACAGCATCATGCTTGAGCTTAAACAACGATTAGAGATGAGTTCAGTCAGAGATTTAATCCTTGAAGAAACAGGGGCTACAGTACTAGATACTGGAGCAATCCCGAATGACTATACTTATCTCAATACAGATTTCGAAAATTCTGCACCTCTTGTTGTAACTCTTGTAAAAAATTCAGTCCTGAAAGATGAACGTGGAAGTATTATTGAGCGTGTCATTGTGGATGGTGAATTAGTTTACGAAGAAGGACAAGAGCCGCCAGAATATACTATCCATCTAGATGTAGACTCCAAAGGGGTAAAATAAATGTGGAATCCAATTGTTAATGTAGATATTACATTGAACACCGCAGGAACTACAAGAGAAGGTTTTGGGCTGCCACTATTCTTAGCTTCAACAGATAACTTTGAAGAAAGAGTGCGTGGTTACACTTCCTTAACTGAAGTTGCTGAAGATTTCGATGAAAACTCTGCTGCATATAAGGCTGCTAAACAACTTTGGAGTCAGACTCCTAAAGTAACTCAGCTTTATATTGGTAGACGTGCTATGCAGTATACTGTATCAATTCCTGATGCTGTTACCGAAAGTACAGACTACTCAATTACTGTAGCTGCTGGCGGTGGAATTTCTCAACCATATCAGTATACAGCAGTGGAATCAGATACTGCTGAGAAAGTTTTGCAACAGTTCAAAACACAGATTGAAGCTGACCCAACAATTAAAGATAAGGTTTCTGTGAACGTAACTGGTAGCGGTGGTTCTGCCACAATGATTATCACTAAAGCTGGTGATAATGACTTTGTGAAAGTAACAACTACAGCACAGACTGTATCTATTGCAAGCACAACTGCCGATACAGCATCAACTGCTCTAGCAGCTATTGAAGCTTATTCAACTGACTGGTATTTCATTGCAGCAGAAGACAGAACTCAACAGTTTGTCTTAGCAATGGCTTCTGAGATTCAGGCTCGTAAGAAAATCTTCTTCACTGCTAACTCTGATGTATCAGCACTACAAGGTACAGAATTAAACAGTGCAAACGATGTTCCAGCACAGCTTGCTAAGAGTATGTATACCCGCACAGTTTGCTTGTGGCATCACACAGCAGCAGAAG